>Ga0302205_10000579_pt1 | contig 14923 bp, 6 predicted proteins | sample II_Fen_E1_3_FD_194582 | JGI IMG/M metagenome (GOLD analysis project Ga0302205, IMG submission 194582) | Peat permafrost microbial communities from Stordalen Mire near Abisko, Sweden - II_Fen_E1_3 | ecosystem: Environmental > Terrestrial > Soil > Wetlands > Permafrost | place: Sweden: Abisko...
GCCGGTTAAGACAGAGGATGTAAAGAAACTATTGAAAGATGCTTTTGAAGGTGACATGCCACAGGTAATTACCATTGGTAGTGACAATCAGGTTCGTATTTCAACTAAATACAAAATTCAGGAAAATGGCACCAATATTGATAATGAAATCGAATCTAAGTTGTTTACGAGCTTGAAACCCATGTTAAACAGCAATACAACGGAATCTCAATTTATAAAGGATAATATCAAAAGCTCTTCGAAAGTGGGGCCTACAGTTGCCGATGACATCAAACGTTCTGCTGTATGGGCCGTTCTGCTTGCGATAATTGGTATCGGGTTATATATTATGATTCGTTTCCGGGAGTGGGGATATACCCTTGGAGCTGTTGTATCACTGGCACATGATGTGGTGATTACCATGGGGCTCTTTTCCTTATTCTATGGCCTGTTGCCATTCTCCATGGAGATTGACCAGTCGTTTATTGCGGCGATCCTGACAGTACTCGGATACTCAATCAATGATACGGTTATCAACTACGACAGGATACGTGAAAACGTAGGTCTGTTCCCTAAACGCGACAGGGTAAACATTATCAACGATTCCGTGAACCAGATGTTGGGACGTACGTTTAGTACCACCTTCACGGTAATCATTACATTGCTTGCCATGTTTATTTTCGGTGGTGATTCAATCCGTGGATTTATCTTCGCTATGCTATTCGGTATCTTTATTGGAACATATTCTTCCGTATTTATCGCTTCTCCTATCACTGTGGAAATGGATAAACTGGTTCGTATGAGAAAAATTAAAAAAGTAGAAGTACTCAAGAAATAATTCATAGTAATACGTTTTATAAAAGCCGGAAAAGCCTTGTTGATCATTCAGCAGGGCTTTTTTGTTGTATTTTCAATCGGATACTCAGAAGAATAACACGATCTTCCAACTCTTTCTGCAAGTCCTGCAACTCAATTATCCAGCTTACCGGAAGTCTTTTAATAATAAACCATAAACACATCTTGAAATTTGTACTGTATAATTCTAAAAACATTAACTTTATATCGTGATATACGTTTTTAAACTGACTGTATATCCGAAACTCGTGTATTGCTGCGTTATCATTTGAAACAATTCACAGAACTATTATTTAATACGATTCTGCTTGTCATAAATTATAATGATTTATATTCTGATAATTTCTCATCTCCTGCAAATAAACTCAGTAAAAAAAACAACGAATGAAATTAACAAGACTATTCAATGATTTCTTTGAAAGTGAAAAAGCCGGTGGACTAATTTTAGTTTTTGTGACTGTACTTTCACTTATAATAGCAAATTCACCCTGGCAAACAGACTATATTACTTTCTGGCAATATGACCTTGGTGGACATAGTTTTGTGTATTGGATTAATGATGGTCTAATGACCATTTTCTTCTTGCTTATAGGCCTGGAACTCGAACGTGAAATTTACCTTGGGGAACTTTCAAGTATAAAAAATGCGGCATTACCTATTGTTGGGGCTCTAGGTGGCATGCTTGTTCCTGCCGGGATTTTTCTATTATTCAATTTCGGAACAAACTCTCAGTCAGGTGCAGGCATTCCCATGGCAACTGATATAGCTTTTGCAATTGGCATTCTATCGCTCTTAGGGAATAAGGTTCCTGCCTCCCTGAAAGTATTTCTGATTGCTTTAGCTGTTATCGATGACCTGGGAGCTATACTTGTAATTGCAATTTTCTATACAAGTTCAATAATATTTTTTAATTTGTTTATTGCAATGGGAATCCTGTTGCTTCTTTTTGCTTTAAACCGGATGAAAGTTAATTCGGTAATTCCCTACTTAACGGGTGGTTTATTTATGTGGTATTTTATGTTACATTCAGGAGTTCATCCAACCATTACAGGAGTATTATTAGCTTTTGTAATTCCGTTTGGTAATGGAGGTAAAAAAACAGCTTCCTATGGCATTCAACATTTTCTGCATAAACCTGTTGCCTTTTTCATTCTGCCTTTGTTTGCCATCGCCAACACATGCATTGCCTTAGGGAATAACTGGTTTAGTGGATTAGGCGAAACAAACAGTATGGGTATCATTGCCGGCTTAGTGATTGGAAAACCGCTGGGTATTTGGCTTTTTTCATTTATTGGCGTAGGATTAGGACTTTGTGCACTACCTGCTGATTTAAAATGGAAGAATATACTTGGAGCTGGTATGCTGGGGGGTATTGGCTTTACAATGTCTATCTTTATTACCCTTCTTGCATTTGAAAATCCGGAAATGGTAAACAATTCAAAAATTGCTATTCTCATTGCATCTGTCATTGCCGGAACTATCGGGCTATTCTGGCTTAAAGTATCATTGAAAACATCCGTTGATGATATGGAAAATAAGTAATATTTTATGAATCCATTAATTTACTTTGACTTAGCAGTGTTTTATTAGTGACCGGAGCTTTACAAACCGGGATGAAAAGATAAGCATCAAATCATTTTGTCATGTCAAAGAACTTTCCGTAATTTGTATACGGAAACCTAAAGTCTGATTAACTGTAAATCAACCTCACAAAAATGAATATTTCATCCGGAAAGCATTTACTTTATACATTGGTTTTTATTTCATCCCTTGCCTTCGGACAGGAATTCACTCCTATTGTCACCCAATTCACCAAAAAGGATTACAATGCCTCCAATCAAAACTGGTCGGTAGGTCAGGGGAAAGATGGCATCATGTACTTTGGGAATAACCAGGGGTTGCTCGAATTTGATGGTTCTATATGGCAAACGCACCACATAGCCGGAAATAAAACAGTCAGGTCACTGCTGGTTAGCAGGGATAACCGCATATATACAGGTTCCTTTGAGGAATTCGGGTACTTCGAAAAGAATCCATCAGGCAGGCTCGTTTACCATTCACTTTCTGCAAAGCTCAGGAAGTATACCATGCAGAACGATGAGATATGGAATATCCTCGAATACAACGGTACTATCATCTTTCAATCGTTCACATCCTATTTTACCTATAAGAACGGAGCCGTAACAGGAGTCCGTTGTCCGTTAACCTTCCTGTTCTTTAATCTCTATCAGCAGAGAATATACACCCATACCGAACAGTTCGGGTTAAGTTCTCTTGATTCGAAAACCAACACCTTTATTCCTGTAAATAACAGCATACTTAAAAGCCCTGTTATTTCGGTACTGACCTACGACCGGACGCATGCCATCCTTGTCACCCGGTCGGATGGATTATTTCTGTATGATGGAACCCTTATTACCCGATTTGCCACGGATGCCGATGATGAATTGAAAAAAGCGGAAGTAAACAGGGCGGTGATATCACCCGATGGAATTATCGTGCTGGGAACTATTTTAAACGGCGTGACGGCCATTAACCGCCAGGGTGTGAAGCTTTGGACATTGAATACATCGAATGTGCTGCAAAACAACACTGTGCTCGGGATGTATTGTGATCGCGACAATAACCTGTGGCTGGCACTGGATAAAGGTATTTCCCTGATACAGCTTAATTCGTCCATCCGGTATATCCATTCGTTCAGTCCTTCGGTAGGTGCCATTTACTCACTCACATACAGCGAGTCTAACCTGTATATAGGAACCAACCAGGGTTTATATAAGGCCGAACTGGCAAAGGACAAGAAGAGTATCAGTAACCTTCGGCTCGAGCCCAATATCAAGGGACAGGTATGGAGCGTCAACCAATTCGATAACCAGCAACTCTGCGGGAATAACGAAGCCACCTACGATATCTCCGCTCGGGGCACCTCTATCCTATCGAATGTAAAAGGGGGTATCTGCATCAAAAGAGGTGTTATCCATGGCAAAGATGTATTGGTACAAGGAACATACACGCAACTATGTATTTATGAAAAGGTAAACGGTGCCTGGAAACTAAGCCATACGGTGGATAATTTTGTCAACCCGATCAGGTATATCGAGATTGATTATACAGGAACCATATGGGCCAGCCACTTGCATCAGGGACTTTATGCCATCCGGCTTACTCCCGATTTGCACAAAATTGAACATATCACCACCTTCAATTCGCTCGATCAGAAACACCGCTATCCGATTAATGTTTTCTCCATCAACAACCGGGTGGTCTTTACCGATAACAACGCTTTCTATACGTATGATGATATTCAGAAGAAAATCATTCCGTACGATGAATTAAATAAAAGCCTGGGCTATTTCGCCCATGCCTATCGGGTATGCCATTTCAATGCCGACTTATACTGGTTTATCCTGGATGGTGAAGCTGCTTTGGTACAGGTACGACCAGGCGCCATCAGGTTGCTGGATGTGGTGCAATATGCACAGTTTCTCAACCAGACAGTGGATGAATATCAAAATATTATCCCTATCTCCGACAATGAATGCATTTTTACGCTGGAGAATGGACTGGCGCTCTATCATTCCGACAATTTACAATCCAAAACACGGCACACCTCATTGCAGATAAAAAGCGTTGAAGCTTCGGATGCGGTATCAAGGCAATCAGTATTCCTTCCTCTTTCATCCGATTCCAATCCATTCACGCCATTCAAACGGAATAATCTGATTTTTACAGTCTTTTACCCGCAGTACAACGACCTAAATAATATCAGTTTCCGGTACAAACTGGAGGGTCTGGATAAAGTGTGGAGTGAACCCACCAATTCCTCCCAAAAAACATACAACTATTTGCCCCACGGCGATTATACACTGAATGTGGAAGTGCTGACCAAGAGTGGGCAAAAACTTTCGGCTGTCAGCTATACGTTTGAAGTGGAACCCCCGTTTTATCTCAGTATGGCAGCAAAGATTCTGTATGCCCTGCTGATTATGTTGCTTGGGGTAGGCATTTATCTGTATATCCTCCGGCTGATTCATTTAAAAAAGGAAAAGGTAAGGTTGGAACAGGAAGAAATACGCCATAAAGAAATTGAAAAACGCGAACAACAGATCATTGCCCTTGAAAACGAAAAGCTCGAATCGGAGCTTACTGTGAAGAGCAAAGAACTGGCAGTATCCACCATGACTATTATCAAGAAGAATGAAATTCTGGTCTCCATCAAGGAAGAAGTGATCGTTCAAAAGAATGCCTTAGGATCGCAATATCCGAATAAATACTACGATAAGCTGATCCGTCTGCTGGATGAAAACCTATCCTCCGAGGACGACTGGGCTATCTTCCAGACAAACTTCGATCGTATACACGAAAACTTCTTCCGCAACCTGCACACCCAATTCCCGGAACTTACCTCCAACGACCTGAGATTCTGTGCATACCTGCGCCTCAACCTCTCCAGCAAAGATATTGCCCATCTGATGAACATCACCCTCAAAGGGGTTGAAGTAGGCCGCTACCGTGTCCGTAAAAAGATTGGGATTCCCTCCACCAAAAGCCTGACTGAATATATGATTGAGTTTAAGTAGGAGCTTGGAATAATTAATCCCATTTATTTCGATTGGATTTAAGTATTTTCCTTCCCGTATTTAACACTTAATCACATGATGGATAATCATTTATAATCCGTACCTTTGCCGCAAATAAAATCATGTTCCTTTTGCACCTGTTCGTCTGCATACCAGATGAATACCTGTATTTCATATCAGCCCGGACACAAAATAATCCGGGATGAGGCATCCGTGGTTTTACTAAATCTTTCAGAAAATTATCCATTATTTAATTTATAACACTACACATTTTATGAGAAAAATTGCTTTTACGTTGTTTTTGATGGTGTCGCTGGCATCGGTTGCACAAACAAACCTACAGGTTTTGTACGATTTAGGAAAAGGCCGCAACTACCTCACTACCACGGTCGAAATGTTTAAACCTGACAAATGGGGAAATACGTACCTGTTTGTGGACATGTATTACAACGGAGGAACACAGCATTATCCTTCGCTGGCTTATACCGAAATTGCACGGTGCCTCAAATTCTGGAATGGACCGTTGAGTGCACATGTAGAATACAATGGCGGATTATTGTCGGTTGGCAACTCCTATCTTCCTATCAACAACGCCTGGCTGGCTGGCGTCGACTACGGATGGCACAACGATACTTTTTCAAAAACGTTAAACTTCAAAGTGCTGTATAAATATATCCAGGACAAAAACCCGGCTTCATTCCAGCTCACCGGTGTATGGAACCTGAATTATTTCGATAAGAAACTTACCGTATCGGGCTTTGCCGATTTCTGGCGCGAAGACAACCTGAACTTTACCAACGGGAATAATGAAGTGATCACTCCTTCTAAAACGGATTTTGTTTTTATCACCGAACCTCAGTTCTGGTATAATGTGACCTCCAACCTGTCGTTGGGTGGCGAAGTACAGGTAGCCACCAACTTTAGTACGGTAAACGGACTAAAAGTAAGCCCGAAAGTAGGAGCCAAATGGAATTTTTAAATCATTAAAACGATACGATTATGTTAGATAAAATATTTAAACTCAAGGCAAACAACACATCGGTACGCACTGAAATCATAGCCGGGATCACTACCTTTATGACCATGGCGTATATTCTGTTCCTGAACCCGAACATACTGGGTGTTACCGGAATGGATAAAAATGCCGTATTCTTTGCAACGGCCATTTCAGCCGGATTTGTAACCATCGCCATGGGCCTTGTTGCCAATTTCCCTATGGCATTGGCTCCCGGTATGGGACTGAATGCCTTGTTCGCCACCGTGGCACTGGCCGGAGTGGGCATGCCCTGGCAATCGGCTTTAGGGGCAGTATTTATTTCAGGCCTGATCTTTATACTGCTTACCGTCACCAAAGTCCGTCAGATCCTGGTGGTGGCTGTTCCTACTTCGCTTAAAAGTGCAATCACCGTGGGTATCGGGTTGTTTATTACCATTATCGGATTCAAGCTGTCCGAAATCATGGTGGTAACGGCCAAGGTCATCCCTCCCACCCTCGAAGCCTTAAGCAAAAGTGTAGCCCCTACCACATTGAAATTCTTTGAATGGAATATCGGTATGGGAAGCTTTTCCAATCCGTCCATGGTGCTTTGCCTTATCGGACTGGGACTGGCTGCTATCTTAATGGCATTGAAAGTAAAAGGGTCATTGCTTATCAGCATTGTCGCTTCGACCCTGATCGGTATCCCGATGGGCGTAACGGTTATTCCGGCTAATTTCACCATCTTCAGCCTGCCCGATTTCCACCATCTGGCCGTTGGGGCGCTCGACATTAAGGGTGCACTGAATATGGGAATCTGGACAGTGATTTTCACCTTTACCTTTGTCGAGTTGTTCGATACCTTCGGGACGCTGGTGGGGACAGCCACCAAAGCCGGCCTGATCGATAAAGAAGGCAACTCGCCTAAAATCGGGAAAGCCATGTTGGTGGATGCCATTGGGGTATCGTTTGGTGCATTGATGGGAACCAGTACGGTAACCACCTATGTGGAAAGTGCTGCCGGTATTGGCGAAGGTGGTCGTACAGGCCTTACTGCTGTTACCACCGGTGTATTGTTCCTCTTGGCACTGGTACTCGCACCGTTGGCAGGGATTATACCAAGTGCTGCCACTGCTCCCGCTCTGATTATCGTCGGGGTGTTGATGGCTTCATCGGTTCTTGATATCGACTTCAGCGACTTTACCGAAAGCTTCCCCGCATTCCTTACCTTTATCCTGATGCCACTCACCTACAGCATTGCCAACGGTATTGCCGGAGGTATCATTGCCTACACCTTGCTGAAAGTGGTAACCGGAAAAGGTAAAAAAGTGCACTGGATGATGTACCTGCTCTTTGTGCTCGTTGTTACCCGGTATGTTTTTTTGAGCGAATAGTTCGTTTCTTCGTTCAAAAAAAACTATAAACTCAAGGCTGTCTGATTTTCAGGCAGCCTTTTTTATAAATACAAACCCCGATTCCGTGCCAACAGATTCATCGACAGGCACAAAAGTGTCTTTCCGGATATACCCTTCATTAAATTAGGAAAGGGAATTGCCAGTGGCTGGGTTAACATTCCGATAGCTATTGGGATATTAACCTAGCTTCTGTATTATAGGAATTTGAAATCCAATATGTACAAATATTAAAAAACATTTTTTATCTTTGCAAAGTTAAAATTCACAATGTTATGGAAATGAAAAATCGTATGGAAGGCGTACGATTCAATTCATAATTCGTAATTTATAATTATGCGATCACAATTACCGTTTTCAGCGACTGATTGGTTTCCGGGAATTATCGGGATAAAAGGCTTTATAGAGTGACAATTGGTTGAATATAACACTTTTGCGGATTACAACCCGATAGCCCCGATAGCTATCGGGGGGATGTTAAACCAGCGGCAGGCAATCCCTTTTGTACATTTGAAATAAGGGAGTATATCCGTGGGGACGGGGAAAAGCAAACGATAACGGATCGGGAGCTTGTATCCACAAGTTCATTGCGCAAAGGCATCTACATAGCCCGGATTATAACCGCTACCGGCATGGTGGAAAAGAAACTGGTGAAAGCATGACGGCAAGACTTATACTTGACAGTTAATTACCTCCAATATAAAACACAACTATTACGTAGAAAGCATAAAAACAATTACATATGAAGAAAATTCTTACTCTTTTCCTTTTTTCATGTCTCTTTTTTGTAATGAAGGCTACCGAAAGCCATACGGTAAATACTACAGCCGGCAATTTAACTACTGATGCAAATGCCTATTTAAACACCGTTACTGACCTCACCGTTACCGGCATCATCGATGCCCGCGACTTTGTGACTATGCGCGATAACATGCCACTGGTCACGCTGGACTTAAGTGGAGCTACAATAGCGGCGCATACAGGAACTGACGGTACGCTTACAAGCTTTACTTCTTATCCTGCCAATGAAATTCCTGAGGAAGCTTTTAAAAGTATATTGAGTCTGACAAACATTAGTATGCCTTCGTCAACTACTGCCATTGGAAATTTTGCTTTTCAGTATTGTGGCCTCACCGGTTCGTTAATTATTCCATCATCAGTAACATCTATTGGGGATGCTGCTTTCTTTTATTGTGACAAGCTCACCGATTTGACTATTCCATCGTCAGTAACTTATATTGGACCTTCCGCTTTTAGTCATAGTACTAATATTAAATCTATAAAAGCATATGGAAATGATCCAAGCTCGATAACATTAGGATCCGCTGTATTTTACTTGATATCAACAACTACTTGTACATTGCATGTGCCGGCTGGGACAAAAGCCTTGTATGCTGCCGCTGCGCAATGGAAAAATTTTATTACTATTATTGATGATTTAGCTATTGCTCCTGCTGCAACTAGCACGGCAGCAAGTTCTATCACTAGTGCCGGAGCAATACTGAATGGTACTGTAAATGCAAATAATGCCAGTACAGCCGTAACGTTCGAATATGGGACGAGTACCAGTTACGGCACTAGCGTAACGGCATCACAAAGTCCGGTTACTGGTAAAACTGCTACCACAGTAAGCTATACGCTTACCGGCTTAACCCCTAATACCACTTATCGCTACAGGGTAATAGGAGTAAATTCAGAGGGAACAACCAATGGTGGTGATATGAGCTTTACAACTTTAGTTCCTAATCCAACTGTAACAGGTATTTCGCCGATCAATGGACCTACAACAGGTCCCACATCAGTAACAATAACCGGAACAGACCTAACAGCTGCTACTGCCGTTATGTTTGGCGGTACAAATGCAACAGGTTTCACGGTTAACTCTGCAACACAAATCACAGCAACAGCTCCGGCAGGATCGGCAGGAACTGTAGATATTACTGTTACAACTCCAAACGGAACAAGTACAACCAATATAAACGATAAGTTTACGTATGTGGCTGCTCCAACAGTAACCACCAATGCAGCTACAAGCATTACTTCGGCAGGGGCTACCCTCAATGGAAGTATCAATGCAAACAATGCCAGTACTACTGTAACGTTCGAATATGGTTTGACAACCAGTTACGGAACAAGTGTTACTGCTGCTCAAAGTCCGGTTACGGGCGGTACAGCTACCCCGGTAAGCAAAACAATTACAGGATTAACGGCGGGTACCACTTATCATTACAGGGTGAATGGAGTTAATGTCGGCGGAACAACTAATGGGACAGACCTTACATTTACTACTGTTGCAACTGTTCCAACAGAATCATTTTACGACCAAATTACTCTTCCTTTTGCCCCTACGGATGATGTAGATATGTCTTCTTCTACATTGGCGCCATCAATGTACCTTGCTAGTGCTAGTACTATTAAATCATATCCTTCGAAAGGATATAAGGTAACTCTTCCTAAAAGTGGTACAATTACTTTATCTGCTTCATCAAATGAAATTGCAACAAATGAATTTGCATTTCTGGTTTCGACAAGCTACGACGCAAGTTTAAGTTCCAAGAAATACATGGCAGCTGGTAACGGAACAACTACTACTTTAACTCCGGGAGCCTACTACATCGTATTATTTACAGATAATAAGTATGGGAAATTTAGAGTAAATATTACATTAAAAGCCCTTCCTAACATTACAAGCATTTCACCCACATCAGGCTCAACATTAGGTGGAACAACGGTTACTATTACCGGAGCCAACTTTACAGGCGCTACAGCCGTGAAATTTGGCACAACGGCTGCTACATCTTATACCGTTAATTCAGATACACAAATTACAGCTGCCGCTCCTGCCGGAACCGGCACAGTAGATGTGAGGGTAACTACCGCAGATGGAACAAGTGCAACAAGTAGTGCTGACCAATTTACGTATGTTGCTACACCAACTATAACAGCTATATCGCCTACAAGTGGATCAACAGCGGGAAGTACATCGGTTGTCATTACCGGAACCAACCTAACAGCTGCTACTGCCGTGAAATTTGGCTCAACCAATGCCACCAACTTTACGGTTAACTCAGCTACACAGATTACAGCAACTGCTCCCGCAAGATCACCAGGAGTTGTAGATATTACAGTTACAACTGCCGGGGGAACGAGTGCTACGAGTACTTCTGATCAGTTTACGTATGTGACTGCTCCAACGGTAACCACTAATGCCGCAACCAGCGTTACTTCAACAGGGGCTACGCTTAACGGTAGCGTAAATGCAAACAATGCCAGCACAGCTGTAACGTTCGAATATGGTTTGACAACCAGTTACGGAACAATCGTTACAGCTGATCAAAGTCCGGTTACGGGCAGTGCAGCTACCCCGGTAAGCAAAGCAATTACTGGATTAACGGCGGGGGTCACTTATTATTATAGGGTAGTTGGTGTAAATGCAGGGGGAACAACCAACGGATTGGGTAAGAGCTTTACGGCTCCGTTCTTTGCAGGAAATGGTACTCCGGAAGATCCTTACCAGATCGCAACACTTGCAGATCTCAAATGGGTGTCGGAACACAGCGATATATGGAATAGCTCTTTTGTCCAGACTGCCAACATTGATGCCTCCATAACGTCCACATGGAATATTAGCAAAGGTTTTTCGCCCATTGGTAATGCCACAACTAAGTTTACTGGCAGCTACAACGGACAATATCATACCATTACCGGTTTGACCATTAATCGTTCTGACGAATATAATGTTGGTCTCTTCGGAGTGACTGCTAATTCAATACTTAAAAATATTGCTCTACTCGATTGCTCGGTTATAGGTCAGAATAATGTTGGTAGTTTGGTAGGGTATATGGGGTATAATAGCACCCTTACTTCTTCTATAAGTGACTGTTATTGCACAGGTGAGGTTTCCGGAACAGATTATGTTGGCGGATTGGCGGGGGCGAATCAAAGTTCCGGCATTACGAATAGCTATTCCACATGTAACGTTACTGCAACATCAAATGCAGCAGGCCTGGTAAGTTTTAATATGAATTCCACTATTGCCAACTGTTTTTATGATAAAAACACCTCCGGGCAAAGTGACACAGGTAAGGGTACACCAAAAACTACCGCCGAGATGAAAATGCAAAGCACTTTTACCGGCTGGGACTTTGTCGGCGAAACTGCTAACGGCACCACCAATATTTGGGCCATCAGCAGCACACTGAACAATGGGTACCCCTGCTTTATGAGCCAAATTACTTCTCCCACAGCTCCGACAGTAACTACCCAGGCAGTCACTGGCATAACTGAGACAACAGCTACAGGTAATGGAAATATTACCGGGTTAGGTGTTCCCAATGCTGGTTCGCATGGTGTTTGCTGGGGAACAAGTGCAAATCCTACGATTATCGATAATACTGTGGCGAATAGAGGTGGAGTCTCTGTTACTGGAGCTTTCGTTGCTCCAATTACCGGTTTGATACCCAATACCCTTTATCATGTAAGGGCGTATGCTACAAATAGCACGGGTACCGTTTATGGCACTGATGTAAGCTTTACAACACAGTCTACTTCTCAAACCATTTCTTTCGGAGCATTGGATAATAAAACCTATGGTGATGCAGATTATAATCCGGGAGCAACTTCTGCTACATCCGGAATTAATCCTATTACGTATTCCAGTTCAAATGAAGCTGTAGCAACAATTGTTTCAGGCCAGATTCATATTGTAGGCGCCGGAACAACAAATATTACGGCTAAACAAGCAGGAAACACAACTTACAATGCTGCACCGGATGTTACCCAACAACTCATTGTGAACAAACGTGCCATTAACCTTACTGCCGATCTAAAAACAAAAACTTATGGCAATACCGACCCAACGCTAACCGCACAGGTAACTTCGGGAACAATTGTAACGGGTGATGTTGCAACAGGTTCATTGGTTCGTGCAGCCGGTGAAACTGTAGCGGATTACGCCATTAGCAAAGGGACATATACCTATGGAAGCAATTATAATGAAACCTATGTGGGAGCAAATCTGGCTATTGGCAAACGTGCCATTACCATTACCGCCGATGCAAAAACAAAAACCTATGGTAATACCGACCCAACGCTAACCGCACAGGTCACTTCGGGAACAATTGTAACGGGTGATCATGCAACAGGTTCGTTGGTTCGTGCTACGGGTGAAACAGTAGCGGATTACTCGATCAGCAAAGGAACGTACACCTATGGTAGCAATTATGACGAAACCTTTGTCGGGGCTAATCTGACTATAGGAAAACGTGCTATAAATGTGAGTGCAATAGTTGATACAAAAATATATGATGGAACCAATTCTTCTTCAGTTACTCCGACTTATGATGCATTAGTCAATGGTGATGTGGTAAATACAGTTCCCGTTCAGGTATTTGATAATGCAACCGTTGGAACAACGCGTGTACTGACTGCCTCAGGACTCTCCATAAAGAATGGTAGTATGCTTGTAACGGGCAATTATGATATCAGCTATACACCTGCTACAGGAACTATCAATAAACTGGGTGTAACCGTAACAGCCTTAGCCGATACTAAAACCTATAACGGCACGACAGTTTCTACAACTATTCCTACAATAGGTGCATTGGCTGCTGGTGATGTGATACATGTAGCTCCAACACAAGCGTTCGATAATGCAACCGTTGGAACAATGCACGTGCTAACTGCTTCTGGACTCAACATAAAAAGTGGTAGTTCAGATGCAACGGGTAACTATGACATCAGCTATATATCAGCCAATGGAAATATCACTGCAAAACCCCTGACAATATCTGCACCCAACATAATGCTTAATAAGGTATACGATGGAAATAATGTATCGGCAGTAACTGCAGGGATCTTATCGGGTGTTGTTACAAGTGATGCGGGTAAGGTTACCGTTGCAGCTGCGGCAAGTTATAATAATGTCACAGTTGGAACCAATAAAACGATAACGGTGGTGTACACATTAGGCGGCAGTGCTGCCGGTAATTATAGTGCTCCTGCTGAATTTGTAGCCACAGGAGCACAGATATATTCAAGTACCATTACGTTGGAGCCTTTGTCAAATCCAACCCCAGACCCTGCAAACACTGGCTTGGTTTTATCCTATAACGTTGTTATCGGAGGGCCAACCCAATATAAGATAACCTTTGAAACACCTGCATTGGCAGCAGGAATTCAGAATGTCAGCTATACAGCCTTATCTACTACAGGTACGGATGGAAGTATTACCATTACCGTACCGAAAGGAACAAGGGCCGGCAAGTACAAAGGCACTTTGCAAATGCGTAATGAATTTGGTGTAGAAAGTACTACGTACGCTTTCGTGTTGACTGTCAATATTCCATCAGATTATATTGCCATAAAATATAACAGGGTGCTTGTTTTAGATAACAGTACCAAAGTGTTCATTGCTTATCAGTGGTACAAAGACGGTATAGCGATAGAGGATGCCACTAAACAGTTCTATCGTGATCCGAAAGGATTGGTTGGAACCTATACGGTACAGGCGACCACCATCGATGGTGAAATACTTTATACAGACCCTAAGGTGTTAAATATCCCTCTGACTCAGAAGGTAACCGCCTACCCTAGTTTGGTTGGAGCAAATCAAACCTGCACTGTCGAAATTATTGATCCGGCTATGGAATTGGATTTGACAGGTGCTGAACTATCCGTATATTCATCACAAGGTATTCGAGTGTACTATTCAACTAAGGTTGAAAAGCTAAACACAATCAAACTTCCGACAATTGATGGTATGTATTCCGGACGTGTAACCACATCCGACGGGCAATCATTTTTGTTTAAAGTCATTGTTGCAAACTAACAGCAATCGTTGTGGTACCCAGAAAGTGTTACTGCAAAGCATGTACATTACTAAGTAAATTTATAAATGAAAAAACAACTTACATTAGCGCTGAGCTTTCTCTTTTTCAATATGCTCCAGGCTCAGGAAAAACAACACTATCTGCATATTACAGTAGGAGGTGGATTACATAACCTCTCGTACGATTTGCAAAACGGAACACAAAGCGGGCGGTTTGGAAACACGATAAATGCAGGATACAACTATTTCTTTACTCAACACTGGGGAATCCAATCCGGACTGGGACTGCAAT
>Ga0302205_10000588_pt1 | contig 14823 bp, 12 predicted proteins | sample II_Fen_E1_3_FD_194582 | JGI IMG/M metagenome (GOLD analysis project Ga0302205, IMG submission 194582) | Peat permafrost microbial communities from Stordalen Mire near Abisko, Sweden - II_Fen_E1_3 | ecosystem: Environmental > Terrestrial > Soil > Wetlands > Permafrost | place: Sweden: Abisko...
GCTGTTTCCTATTCTGGCCGTGTTAATTAAATTGAGTTCAAAAGGTCCTGTCTTCTTTCGTCAAAAACGCACAGGTATAAATAATAAAACCTTTACTTGTCTTAAATTCAGAAGTATGCGCATGAGTAATGATGCAGATGAAAAGCAAGCTACAAAAGGAGATAACAGAATTACCCGAATAGGAAGATTCTTAAGAAAGTCAAATCTTGATGAATTTCCACAATTTCTGAATGTACTCATAGGTCAAATGTCTATTGTAGGACCCAGGCCACATATGATAAAGCACACCGATCAATACTCAGAACTTATCGATTATTATAGAGTTAGGCATTATGTAAAACCAGGTATAACGGGTTGGGCTCAAGTGAATGGGTATAGAGGTGAGACTGATGAGCTATGGAAGATGCAAAAGCGAGTAGAATACGATATGAAATACCTCGAGAACTGGACTTTTGGCTGGGATCTCAGAATTATATTTATGACTATTTTTGGTAAAAGTGCTTATAAAAACGCACTTTAGTTTTAACTTAGTTCTTTCAAAAAACCTCTGACAATCTTTGTTGGAGGTTTTTTATTTGATGTTCGTATGAGTCTGTCTTAATCATTTAATTCCCGCTTTTTGTAGTATGCTTATAGCCGAGTAGCAATTATTACAATTCGTGAAGTAAATAGCCGTTTCAAATTTGTCATCATGTCAGTATGATTTGAATTTCAGTTACTTATTTGACCTTTTATCTAATTATTTATACCAAAATGCTGATAAATATAAATGAATTTGTTGTTCGTCATTATGTGAAACTCGAAATTAAAGGCTGGGCTCAGGTAAATGGATATAGAGGGGAGACTGATGAATTATGGAAGATGGAAAAACGCGTTGAATATGACATGACTTATTTGGACAACCGGACATTTTGTTGGGATATAAAAATTGTAGCATTAACTATTGTAGGAAAAAAGGTATATAGAAATGCCTTTTAAACATAGAGCTGAGATTTTAACGGCTTTAATAGTTCTATATTTAAAACTCAAAGGAAGTATTTCCTCTGAGTTTTCTTTTATAATTTTTTTGGTTTTATTGAATTCACAATCTCCAATTATTACCTTTATGTTCATTGTTTAACAGTTTCAATTTAAGAAAGTGGTATTTTCCTTTTGTTTGTCGTTATCTGAAAACTGAAACATTTTGTATTGATTCCTGTTTTTTTTATGTGTTTTTGCTCTTCTTTCATCGTTTTTTGCGTACTTAAAACGTTAAAGTTCTGTTTTGGAAAAGAATATTTCCTTTTTAGAGAATTATTTTTGATTCATTTACATTTTTTTGTTTTACATTTCTTTTTCCGCTTTTTATTCATTTAATATTTTGATATTCAATGCAATGACAATAAGTTAAAAGAATGAAAATATGTTTCACTAGGTGTTTTTTGATGCTTAAATTGTATACTTGCCTACATATTGACACAAAAATTCTGTATATTTTTTCTATTTATCATCAAAAACACTTGTTTTTTAATTATTAATACTTTATTTTTGCAAACTGTTTTAATGAGGTTACAAGAAAAAACGCAAATTAAAGAAGATTAATAAACAAAATGTTAAATTTATGAGAAAACTAACGTTCTTATTGACTTGCCTGTTTTTGGTAAGTGTGGGTTTGGTTAATGCTCAATCAAAATCAATTTCGGGAAAAGTATTTTCCGCTGATGATGGGCAACCTATTATTGGAGCAACTGTAAGAGTACAAGGTACTGCAGTAGGTACAATTACTGATACAGATGGAAATTTTAGAATCAATTTTTCGGGGAATGAAAAGAAATTGGTTTTTTCCTATGTTGGTATGAAAACACAAGAAGTTGAAGCAACCAATAACATGAGGGTTTCTTTAGCTTCAGATTCAAAATTGATTGATGAAGTAGTTGTTACGGCTGTAGGTATCAAACGGTCATCGAAATCAATTGGATATGCGACTGCAACAATGAATCCTGAAGATGCTTTAGGCAAATCGCAACCAGATTTTTTGAAGTCAATGCAAGGTAAAGTTGCTGGAGTTGATATCCGTTCTTCACAAGGAACTCCTGGTGCAGCAACACGTATTAATATTCGTGGAAACTCTTCATTTTTTGGAAATAATGAGCCTTTAATTATTGTAGATGGAGTTCCTTTGGATAATAGTCAGGTTGCAACTAGTAATCAAACAAGTGGTGGTGGTGCGTATTCAAATGGATTTTCATCATTAGATCCTAATGATATGGCCTCTATGACCATTCTTAAAGGGTCTGCAGCTGCGGCTCTTTATGGATCACGTGCTTCTAATGGAGTAATTATTATAAAAACTAAATCTGGATCTGTCAATACTGCAAAAAAGAAGTTGGAAGTGTCTTTATCTTCTTCTTGGTCTACAGAGAACGTTGCTAATTTACCTGACTATCAAAATACATATGGTGCTGGATCTAATTTTACCTACTCAAATTCAAATGGATCTTGGGGTCCAAAATTTGGATCGGCAGGCAATGATTCTGTTCCGGTTCAGAATGGCGATTGGACAAAATATTATCCAGGTTCGTTTCCTTCAAGTAAGAAAGTTGCTTATAAAGCTCAGCCTAATAATGTTAAGGATCTTTTCCAAACTGGGCTTGTAGCGGAGAATTCGATTAATCTAGCGGGAGGTAATGGAAAATCAGCTTTTAACGCTACATTATCAAATATGAATAATAAAGGTTATGTTCCTAATTCCAAATATGAACGTTCTAGTATAAGTTTGGGAGGCTCGTCAAATTTAGCTAATGGATTAACTATTCATGGCAGTATGATTTTTTCAAATACAAGTCAATTAGGAAGCCAATTTGGTGAAAATCAGGTTGACGGAGCATCGTCTTCATTTGCTAGAACTTTATTTTTAGCTCGTAACTGGGACTTAGCCGGACTTCCTTATGAAACGCCGACGGGGTTGCCTATCTCAACAAATAATTCACAATATGATAATCCTTTATGGGATTTTCAACATAATACAGTGACAACTAATGTTGATAGAATAATGGCAAATTTTGGACTTGATTATCAAATCCTTCCATGGTTGAATGCATCATATACTTTAGGTACTAATGTACAAAATCTTAGCCGTAAAGAAATTATCGATCTTGGTTCACGTGCTGTAGGCGGTGTCGGACAATTGAAAACAGATAAATATAGAAACTCAGAATTTGAGTCCACGTTCTTGTTGACAGCCCAAAAAGATTTTTTAGATGACCTTTTCTCAGTAAAAGTGACGTTAGGGCATAACTTAAATGAAAGAAACACTGCAAGGCAGGCAATACAGGGTTCAGAACTTATTGTCCCAGGCATTTATAATCTGTCAAATACCAAAACTCAAACAGTTCTTACTGATGAAACATCGCAGAGAAGATTAATTGGATTGTTTGGAAATGTTACATTGGGTTATAAAAACTATGTGTTTATTGATATTACGGGCAGAAATGATTGGTCATCAACACTGCCGGTTGCAAATCGCAGTTATTTTTATCCGGGAGTTACAGGCTCTTTTATTTTTACAGATGCTTTAAATATTAAAAGTGACATTTTTAGCTATGGTAAAATCAGAGCTGGTTGGGCGAAAGTAGGACGTGATGCTGATCCTTATTCTTTGGTGAATACTTATTCGATTAATTTGCCATATAATAATTCTGTGAATAGTGCCACTTTGTCTGCTGTAAGTAAGAATCCTACACTTCAACCGGAATTTACGCATGAGCTTGAGTTAGGAACTCAATTAGAATTTTTTAAAAGGAGATTAGCATTTGATTTTACTTGGTATAACAAAATATCTACAAACCAGATTGCTAAGGTAACTATACCAGCATCAAGTGGCTATGATTCTTACTATATGAATTTTGGTAAAATACAAAACAAAGGAATTGAAATAGATGTAACAGCTAAAGTTATTGACACTAAAGATTTCAACTGGACGTTACATTATACGTTTACAAAGAATAAAAATACAGTTCTTGAATTAATTGATGGTGTTGATAGAATAGCTTTATCTAACGTATTATCAGGCTCAATTAATCCATATCTAGAAAAAGGAATGCCATTTGGATATTTAAGAGGTACTGTAAACTATAGAGATGAAAATGGAAATTTATTGATTGATCGTTCTACAGGATTGTTAATAAAAGATCCGAATGAGAAAATGGTTGGAGATCCTAATCCAGATTTTAAAATGGGACTGGGTACTACATTCACCTATAAAAACTTTTTCTTAACAGCTCAAGTTGATTGGACGAAAGGAGGAGATATTTACTCAACAACTGTCAGCACATTATTGGGACGTGGAGTAACCAAAGATACGGAGGATCGTGAACATACTTGGGTAATTCCCGGATATTACGGAGATGCAAATACCGGAAAACCTCTGCTAGATGCTTCTGGTAATGAAATTGCAAATACGACTGCGGTAACAACAAATGATCTATATTTTGGTAATTCGTTTGCAATAAATTCACAAACCGAATGGAATGTATATGATGCAACTGTTTACCACCTTAGAGAGTTGACTTTTGGTTACAATGTTCCTAAGAAACTTTTGACCAAAACTCCATTTGGAAGTGCAACTATAAGTTTCTCTGGTCACAATTTATGGTATTGGGCTCCAAATGTACCTAAGCACACTAATTTTGATCCGGAAGTTAACAGCTATGGTACGTCTTCGGTTCAAGGTATTGAGTTGAGCGCTGCTCCTACTACAAAACGTTTTGGAGTTAATGTAAAATTGACGTTCTAATTATTAATTATTTAAAAGAATGAAAATGAAAAAGATATTATTTATATTATTTATTTCGACCTTATTGGTGGGATGTAATGGATGGCTTGACGTGAACAAAGACCCAAATAATCCTCAAGATGTGCCAATGTCTTTATTACTTCCGTCTGTTGAACTTAATGCAACTTATGTATTGGCTCCAGGTTCAGGCTCTTTAGGTACCGGACTTGGTGAAGATTTAGGAGTTTATACTCATCAGTTATCAACTCGTGAAGCAGCTAATGTCTATGGTGCCGACGGTAGTGAGTATTATCTGAGAAATGCGTGGAGTGGTATGTATATATCTACATTGCAGAATTTAGATATAATAATTACTAAGTCTGGAGAATCTAATGCGCCGTATTATGAGGGAATTGCAAAGGTTATTAAAGCATATATGTATTCACAGTTTGTGGATGTATTCGGAGATGTTCCATTTACTGAGGCAAATAAAAAAGCCGATGGTATAGTTTATCCTAAATTTGATAATGGCGTTGATATTTATCCTGCATTGATTACAATGTTGGATGACGCAATTGCAAAATTAAAAACAACAGCAACTGTTACTGTTCCAAAAACAGATGACTTAATTTTTGGAGGTGATGTAACGAAATGGATTAAAACAGCTAATACAATTAAATTAAAATTGTATACGCAAACATACAATCAGAAAGGTGCTGACAAAGCTGCAATTGGAGCTAAGATTAAAGCGATATTTGATAATCTTGCTACTACTCCTCTTATAGCTGCAACTGCTGATGGATTTATGTTTCCATTTGTTAGTCAAAGAACTCCAGATAACAGACATCCTGCTTATGGAGGAACTTATGAAGCAACTCAAAAAACAACAAATATAAGTCCTTGGTTTTTTGAAATTTTAAAAGGAATTAATCCCGTGTTTTCGGGAATTGTTGATCCACGTATTCCTTATTACTTCTATAATCAACTAAAGCCAAGTCAAACAGGAAAAGATGGAAATAAGTTTGAATATAGAGTTGGAGGTTTTGCTTCTATCTATTTTGGCTCAACTGGTCCTGATAATGGGGCGGCTCAAGATAAATCTCAGACAGTTTATGGTATTTACCCTTGTGGTGGTCGGTATGATCAAGGTGATGCACTAACAGTTGATAAATCAAGTGGTACTGGAGCAGCTCCATATCGTTTCTTAACTTATGCTGATAGATTGTTTTTGGAAGCAGAGTTACTTCAAGCAGGTATAATTACAACGACACCTGATGGAAATGATGCAAAAACTGTTCTTAATGCAGCAATGGTAGAAGCTTTCAGATTAGTTGACTATGTTGCCGCCAAAGCGAATGGATCGCAAACAATTCCTGTTTTGACGGGTGCAACAAAAACGAATACTTACATAACAAGTATTTTATCTTTATTTGATGCCGGTGATGCTAATAAGAAAATGGAAATTATCATGACTCAAAAATGGATTTCTAGCTTCGGTAGTTTTGTTGATCAATATACAGATTATCGTAGAACCGGTTATCCAAAAATGTTTGATCCAAATGATGCTACGATGGCTCCAAGTGGATTTGTAACACCACCTGCAGGCGGTGACCCCGATCGGACTTTGCCTCCAGTTAAGGTAAGTTGTTCGTTAGCATATCCAAGAAGTTTAGCGTGGTCAATTGATGAAATTAACGTAAATAAAAACGCGCCTAAACAAAAAACAGATCCTTCTACTTATTATGTCTTTTGGGATCCGAAGAAGAATTAATAAACTAATAATAAAAGAATATGAGAACAAATATATTAAAATCGATATTTTTATTAGGGGTTGTACTTCTGGGTGCATGTCAGTCGCAAGATAAAATTCCGGAAATGAGTACCGTTTCATTTCCACTGTTGACATTCGATGCTACATCAGATAAAAAAATCGAGAGTGGTGTTTTAAACGCTAAGTTTAAAGTGGATATGTTTTATAAAGATTATCCTGTGGATTCAAAGGTAGTTATAGCTATGAATGGAAATTATAGCAATTTGAAAACCTTTAATGCAAGCATTAAAACTTTTCCAACCACATTGACTTTAACAGATACTCAGTTAGTACAATTGTTTGGCTTGAGTTCAATTGTTACAGGAGACTATTTCCAAGTTGGTTTGGATGTATTAATGGCAGATGGTAAATGGTATCCTGCATTTGATTCTAATGGGGTTACTTATAGTTCCGGTCCATCAAATCTTCCCGGAGCCTCACCAATACTTACAGTTAAGGCTGTATGTAAGTTGGATATTAATGATTTTGTTGGTACTGGAACCATTACTGATGCTTATTGGTATGGAGGTGTTTATAATACTCCTATTGTGAAAGTAGATGCAACACACCTTAAAATTAAGAATTTTGGTTTATTTACTGATGGAGGTGATGTTACAATGACAATAGATCCCGATACATACGTTGTTACAATAGCAAAACAAGTGTATGCTGCTAATCTTGCTGATTTTGGAACAGCTTATGCAAAGTATACAAATCCAGCTGTGGCAGGAAAGGGTGTTATAGATCCATGTAAACGAACTATTTCATTTACAGCACTGGAATATACAGTGGATCAGGGTTCTTTTTCAACAGGGGCACTTGTGATTTCGTATTAGATAAAGAAATCTATGGAATCTCGTAATAATTTTTTTTACGAGGAATAAAAGAGGCTGTCTCAAAACATTATTTGAGACAGCCTCTTTTTTTATTTCCAATACTTTAATCTTTCAATAATCAAATCTTCATATTGCAATAACCAGAAGCAGAATCTTTTGGGAACCGATGTTTTTTTGTACTTTTGCAAAACTTTTAATGATATTGGTGAAATGTTTTTAAAACATTGCCAGATAGCATTTCCCAATTAAAAACAAACTAAAAAACAATTCTCCAAATTTTCTAAATGTACATGAACACCATACAGATTAAAGATAAAAAGTTTTCACTATCTATCCCAGAGGCAGAAATTCAAGCAGCGGTTCGTAAAGTAGCGGAAGCTATCAACCATGATATTGCGGAAAAAAATCCACTATTTATCTGCGTTTTAAATGGTGCATTTATGTTTGCCGGTGATTTGATGAAAAATGTAAGTATACCGTGTGAAATCACTTTTATCAAACTATCATCTTACGAAGGTTTGTATTCGAGCGGTTCTGTAAAAGAAATTATTGGTTTGAATGAGAGTGTAGTGGGAAGAAACGTTGTGGTAGTGGAGGATATTGTAGATACGGGTATTACTATGGAGCGCATTCTGAGCTCGTTAAGAGCTAAAGGTGCCAATGATATAAGGGTCGCTACTTTTTTGCAAAAACCAGATGCTTTGCAACGGGATATAAAGATTGATTATGTGGCAATGAGAATTCCTAATGACTTTATTGTGGGGTATGGATTGGATTATGATGGGTACGGTCGTAATTTGAAGGATATTTATACTGTGGTTTCTGAATGAAAATTCCATGAACTGTGATGTATAGGTATCATTACAGCTCATTTTAGTTAATATATTAAAGATAAAAAAATGCTCAACATTATTATTTGTGGTGCTCCGGGTTGCGGAAAAGGCACGCAAAGTGACTTGATTGTAGAAAAGTACAAGCTTAAACATCTTTCTACAGGTGATTTACTCCGTAAAGAAATAGCTGAAAAAAGCGAGTTAGGAATAACTGCTGAAAGTTTTATTTCAAAAGGTAATTTGGTTCCTGATGAAATGATCATCAGTATTCTTTCGAAAAACATCCAAGGCTTTGGAAATGATATTAACGGTATGATTCTGGACGGATTTCCACGTACAGTAGCTCAGGCTGAGGCTTTACAAATCATGTTGAGTAATAGTGGAAAAGAAATCAGCATTTTGCTTGATTTGAGTGTAGAAAAGACAGAATTAATTGATCGTCTTTTAAAAAGAGGTCAGACTTCAGGACGCAGTGATGATAATCTGGAAACTATCCAGAAACGTTTAGAAGTGTACGAACTTCAAACAGCTCCTGTAAGTGACTTTTACAAAAAACTTGATAAATATGCTGCCGTTAATGGTATGGGTGGTGTAACTGAAATTTTTGAACGTATTTCTTTAATTTTAGACTCGAAGAAATAATTTTTTCCGACTAAAAAACTTATATAAAACACACCGGAAACTAATTCAGGTGTGTTTTGTTATCTCATAAACAAAACAAATAAAATGGCAAGTTCTAACTTTGTAGATTACGTAAAGATATTTTGTCGTTCGGGCAAAGGTGGACCGGGTTCAAAGCATTTATACCGCGACAAACTTACTATGAAAGGAGGTCCGGATGGCGGTGATGGCGGTCGTGGCGGCCATATTATTTTGAGAGGTAGCAAAAACCACTGGACACTGATTCACCTGAAATATGCACGACATATTTATGCCGGCGATGGCGAGAGTGGAGGTTTGAGCAGAAGTTTTGGGAAAGATGGCGAGGATAAAATTATTGAAGTGCCTTGCGGAACTGTAGTATATGATGCTGAGACAGGAGAATTTCTTTCGGACATAAAGGAAGATGGCGAAGAGGTAGTGTTGATTAAGGGTGGACGTGGCGGACAAGGAAACTGGCATTTTCGTTCTGCTACCAATCAAACACCACGTTTTGCACAACCCGGTGAAGCATCGATAGAGAAAACAGTGATATTACAATTGAAGGTATTAGCGGATGTTGGTTTGGTGGGATTCCCTAATGCCGGAAAATCAACCTTACTATCGGTTGTATCTGCAGCAAAACCCGAAATAGCGAATTATCCTTTCACCACACTGGTACCAAACTTGGGTATTGTTTCTTATCGTGATGACCGATCATTTGTAATGGCCGATATTCCCGGAATAATTGAAGGTGCGTCAGAAGGTCGTGGCTTAGGATTACGCTTTTTACGCCATATCGAAAGAAATTCTATTTTGTTGTTTATGATTCCTGCTGATACGGATGATATTATTGCCGAATATAATATCCTGCTTAATGAGCTGAAACAGTATAATCCGGAACTCGTCGACAAGCAAAGAATTTTGGCCATAACCAAATGTGATATGCTGGACGAAGAGTTGACAACAGAAATAAAGAAACTGGTTCCAACCGATATTCAGTCTGTTTTCATTTCGTCGGTAACCGGTTTGGGCCTTGCGGAGCTCAAAGATTTGATTTGGACTGAAATAAACAAGGAATCCAATAAAATCGTAGAAATTACGCATCGTCCAATGGAAATAGCCTATCGTGAAGTGGAAGAAGAGCTTGAGGAAGAGGAAGAAGAGGAAGAAGACGATGACTTGAGTCAATATAAAGGGATAGGCTGGGATGAATTGTAAACCATAGGTAAGCAACTATGATTACGTACAAGTTACTGGATAGATATAATGAAATTGCCCATTTTTGCACGAGCCGGGAAGGCGGTGTAAGTGTGGGCAATTATGCATCATTTAATTTGAGTCCGTTTTGTGGAGATGCGCCTGAGAGTCTTTTGCGAAATCAGCAAATTTTGTGTGAACAGCTTGGTATTCATCTTGAAAACCTTATCATTCCTTATCAAAATCACGGCACTGAGGTGAGAGAAATTGACGAAGCTTACTTTCAGTTATCAAAAGCAAAGAAACTGCAATATCTGAATGGAATTGATGCTTTATATACCAACCTACCGGGAATTTGTATCGGAGTTACCACAGCCGATTGTGTTCCGTTATTATTTTTCGATCCGGTTAAGCAAGTGGTGGCAGCTGCTCATGCAGGCTGGCGTGGCACGTGTGGGAGGATAGCAGAGGAAACTATCCGTAGGCTTGTTGAGGCACATAAATGCAGTGTAAAGGACATTCTGGTGGTTATTGGCCCATCAATATCGAGCGAGGTTTATGAAGTCGGTGTTGACGTGATAGATTCATTTAAGGCAGCAGGCTTTGATATATCCAACATCTGCGAACAACGAGGAAGCTCATTTTTTCTCGATTTGTGGAAAGCAAATCAGCAATCACTTGAAAATGCAGGAATACCGGCTGAGAATATAGAGATTGCGGGGCTTTGTACATTTACCAGCCCTGACCGTTTCTTTTCAGCCCGCAGGTTAGGAATAAAATCGGGCAGGATGCTAAGTGGAATAATGATTAAAAAAGCGTGATATAGAGTTCGGAGTATGAACATCGTAATTTCAAATAGAATACGTGAGGCTTGTCCGCAGCTGGTTTTAGCAACCATAATGTGTGAGGTGAAGAACGCTGAAACTTCGTCAGAGTTTTGGTCTGAAATGGAGGCCGAAATTCAACGAATAAAATCGGTTTACGCGTTGGAGGACATAAACAAACGTCCGGAGATAGCAGCAACCCGTAAGGTTTATAAAATACTGGGTAAAGATCCCAATCGTTATCGTCCTTCGGCAGAAGCATTGTGTAGGCGCATACTTAGGGAGATTCCAATTTATAAAGTCAGTACCTTAGTTGATGTTATTAATCTGGTCTCCATCCGAAGCGGATTTTCTATCGGAGGTTTTGATTTAGAAAAGATTCAGGGAAAGATTCAGTTGGGAGTAGGAACCGCCGATGAGGAGTTTGAAGCAATAGGCAGAGGACTTTTAAACGTGGAAGGTTTGCCGCTCTACTCTGATGAAACTGGTGGAATAGGTACGCCAACCAGCGATAATGAACGAACAAAAATAGGAGGAGATACAACCAGACTGCTATTGATTATAAACGGATACAGCGGCAGGTCTGGGCTTCAGGATGCTGTAGATTACTCTATTGAATTGCTGGGAAAGTATGCTGAATTAGAAAATGTAAAGGTTCACTTTATCGAATAATTCAAACCTCTAAACCAGTCATCATCTTCTCTATTTCCTCGTCCAATTCGTGCAATTGTTTTTTGCAAAGTTCCATCAGAACAGCTGCTCTTTTTACTTTTTCAGCGATGAAATCCATATTCACTTCTGCATTACTTTCCAACTCTGCCAGAATTTGCTCCAGCTCTGTAACTGCCTCGGTGTAAGTTAGCTTTTGTTTTGCCATTATTCTATATATTTTGTAGTAGGGGAAACAAGTTGATACTATTCTTCGGAAAAATGTACCAACACATGTCTGTAAGAATTAAAAATCTTGGATTTAGAACAAAAACCCAAATATACTTTATTATCGTCCACGACAGGCAGATACCATGAGTTGGTGTCTTCAAAAATATCCATTACAGTCTCCATAGGCATACTAGCATTGAGCAATGCAGGAGGCGATGTCATCAATTTATTTACTTTAAATCGGTTATATAAATCAGGTCGGAACATAATATTGCGCACCTCATCTACCAGCACTATACCGTTTAGTCTGTTGGTAACCGGGTTTACAACAGGAAATATATTTCTTTTGGATTTTGATATATTCTTTACGAGCTCGCCTAACGTCATGTCGGGGTACAATGTGATGAAATCCGTTTCGATGAAGTTCTCCATTTTCAGCATCGTAAGTATCGCTTTGTCTTTGTGATGTGTCAGCAGTTCGCCTTTCTTGGCCAACCGCATGGCATACAAACTGTGCGGTTCAAAAAGAATAATGGTCAGATAGGAAACCACAGAAACGATCATAAGCGTCATAAATAAATTATAGCCCCCGGTCAGTTCTGCAATAAGGAATATCCCGGTCAGAGGAGCATGCATTACGCCCGACATAAGCCCGGACATCCCCGCCAATGCAAAATTAGCTTCGGGAGCATGAATTCCCAAAAACGACAGAACATGAGACACCACAAAACCGGTTAAGCAACCGACAAACAACGATGGTGCAAAGATTCCACCCACACCGCCGGCCGAAGTTGTCGATGCTGATGCAAATATTTTAAAGATAACGATTAAAGAGAGGTAAATAACTATAATCCAGGGACTGTTTCCGAGTCCCAAAAAGAAGCTCTGATTGAGAACAGAAGCCGATTGACCATTTAAGAGAGCGACGATTGTATCATAACCTTCGCCATAAAGCGGCGGGAAAATAAAAATAAGTATGCTTAAGATCAGACCTCCAATAATCAGTTTCGAATAGGGATTTTTGTATTTTCTGAAAAAACTCTCGATTTTATTCATTCCCCTTGTAAAATAGAGGGATACAAGTCCACAAATAATGCCTAAAAGAATCAGGTAAGGTATTCGCTCTATGGCAAAGGGCTCGTATTTACTAAACTGAAACATAAAGTTACTTCCTGAGAAGAAGTAAGATAATGATGTGGCTGTAACAGAAGAGATTAAAAGTGGTGCAATCGCTGTAAGTGTCATATCCAGCATCAGCACTTCAAGCGTGAACATCAGACCTGCAATTGGTGCTTTGAAGATACCGCCAATAGCTCCGGCAGAGCCACATCCCACCAGAAGCATTAATGTCTTCTGATCCATCTTAAAGAAGTTTCCCAGATTTGAACCAATAGCCGCTCCGGTAAGTACAATAGGTGCTTCGGCTCCTACAGATCCACCAAAGCCGATGGTGATAGAACTTCCTACTATTGAGGTCCAGATGTTATGAAGTTTAAGGATGCTTTTTCGTTGCGAGAAGGCATACAAAATCCGGGTCACCCCGTGACTGATGTCATCTTTTACAATGTAGCGAACAAATAGAGAGGTGATTAAGATACCTACAATAGGAAAGAGTAAATACCAGTAGTTTACATCCTGATGACTAAAATGACTTGTAAGCAGGTGCTGAATCAGATGAATAATAGATCTTAGCACAAAGGCGGCAATAGCGGCAAAGATTCCTATTACGAAGCTCAATATGAGTATAAAGTGTCGTTGCTTAACATGAGCCTCACGCCATGCAATCATTCTCAAATACCAACTCTTATTTTCCATACCTTTATAAAAACTCCTGACAATCTTTCAAAAAACTTTCAACAAAGATATATAAATTAGAATCTAAATCAAACACCTTTTCCTTTAAATAGAATTTCGAGGGTGTACAGAAGAATTTTGGCATCGGTCAGTAAAGACATATTTTCCATGTAAATAATGTCGTAATTAAGTCGTTCTATCATTTTATCCACTGTATCGGAATAACCGATTTTTATCGGACCCCACGAAGTCAATCCGGGTCTGATTCTGTAAAGAAGGCAATAATACGGTGCCTGATCAATAATTCTGTTGATATAATATTTTCTCTCCGGTCTGGGACCCACTACGCTCATTTGACCTTTGAGTACATTCCAAAATTGAGGAATTTCGTCCAACCTGTATTTCCTCAACACCTTGCCTACATTTGTAATTCTTTGATCGTTAGGACTGCTTAAACGTGGCACGCCCTTCTCAGATCCTGTGTACATGGTTCTGAATTTCAATATTTTAAACGTTCTTCCGAACTGACCTACCCGTTCCTGTTTGTAAAATACAGGTCCTTTGGAGTTTAGCTTTATCAGCAAAATAAAGGAAAGCACAAAAGGTGCAACCAAAACTAAAGCCAAAAACGAAACGATAATATCAAAGAGACGTTTTACACTTTCTTCCCAATCGGACATGGTAGAATCGGTGATGTTTACTAAAGGGCTTATATCCAGGTTTTTTATTTTTGCACTTCCCGTTAGTATTTCATATAGCCGTGGAGTAAACTGAATCTCAATATTGAATTTATATAATGAGTTGATAATCTTGAAAAGTTGATAGTCATCAGCATCATCCAGTGCAATTATGGTTTCTTTGATATCGTATTTTTCTATGATTGTGTCCAACTGAAACATATTTCCCAATACTTTGTTGGCAGGGACGGCAGTGTGCCTGTCATTGCTTATGAAGCCTATAAGTGTGTTGTGACGGGCGTATTTTTCAAACTCTGAAGCTATTTTTAATGCGTTTTTTCCTGTGCCAATGATGATAGTGTTAACAGTCCACTTCCTGGTCTTGAAATTGTTTCTGATTTTTGAGCTAACAATACTCCTGAAACTCAGCGTGAAAATAAACATCAGCCCAAATAATACAAGAAGTGAAATATAGAAGTACTGGTATGAAACAGAAATATCTTTAATCATTCTGATTGAAAAAATGGAAATAGATATAAATGCTGATGATGTGAATGTACTGAATATCTCGACAACTC
>Ga0302205_10000590_pt1 | contig 14786 bp, 11 predicted proteins | sample II_Fen_E1_3_FD_194582 | JGI IMG/M metagenome (GOLD analysis project Ga0302205, IMG submission 194582) | Peat permafrost microbial communities from Stordalen Mire near Abisko, Sweden - II_Fen_E1_3 | ecosystem: Environmental > Terrestrial > Soil > Wetlands > Permafrost | place: Sweden: Abisko...
CGGTGAAACCAAACAGGTTCGCCAACTGATTGACCTGGCTCTCCTGGCAAGCAATATGCTGAAAGGTGAAGCGTTGGCTAACTTTGTAAAAAGAAGCGTGGAATTGCTTTAATTCCTGACTTATTATCTATATTTTACAGGCGGAAAGACTTTTAGTCATTCCGCCTGTTTTTTTTTCAACATGTGAGCCAAAGGATTGAAAGTTTGAGGATCCCTTTTTAAAGCATGCTTTTACAACCATCTATTGATCATGCTTTGGCTAAGAGAGGGAAAAGCCATATGATTGATTCACAGCCTCTGCTTTAAATCATGGATTATAGCTATGCAGCTACCGGGAATAGGGTATTGGGAGATTCACAATACAAAATTGCAACATGGCAAATGAGATCTCCATATTCTTTAAATTCATGTTGGAATATAAATTTCATTCAATTTCACTGATAATAATTTCAGTTTGAAATCAAAATGGCAATTAGATTTGAACAATCAAAACAAAATCCTTATTTTTGTACGAATTATTAAACCTCCAACATTCATCCAGTACCTTGAAACCATATAAAAAACCCTCCGAATGTATCTGTAAAGAGGAAATCCGCGAACAAATCGACCTTATTGACCAGGAGATCATAGCCCTATTCGGGTTACGGTTTCAATATGTGAGTGAAATTGTCAAGTTCAAAACAGATGCTGAAAGCGTGGTGGCTCAGGTAAGGAAAGACCATGTAATAAAGGTACGGGGCGAATGGGCCGAAAAACACGGGTTGGACAAAGACACTTTTGAGCAGATATACCGGTTTCTGGTGGATCATAATATCGGGAAAGAGTTGGAGATACTGGAGAAAAAAGGACCCCAAACCCCTAAAGGGGCTTAAAGACCATATATATAAAAGGATAATTTTTTATAACAGAACAAATAACAACCAATACTATTTCAAAACTCCCCTTTAGGGGTTGGGGGTAGTATTTATTTAAAATAAAAAGATGTACAAACAGGATATTAAAGTAATGGACTGCACTGTTCGCGACGGCGGTTTGATGAATAAATGGCAATTCAGTGATGATTTCGTCCGTGGAGTGTACCATGCTTGTGTGGAAGCAGGGATCGACTATATGGAGATTGGCTACCTGAGCAGCGAAAAGGCTTTCGACCGGAAAGAAATGGGACCCTGGAAATTCTGCCATCAGAAAGACCTGGAACGTATAGTGGGGAAGAATGAAACAAGCCTGAAACTTTCGGCTATGGCAGATATCGGCCGGATTGAGCTCGAAGACATCCCCATGGCTGCCGACAGTGCACTGGACATGATCCGGGTGGCATGTTACATACACCAGGTGGACAAAGCTATTGCACTGGCCCATCACTGCATGGATAAAGGCTATGAAACGTGCATTAACCTAATGGCAGTCTCCACAGTGGGGGAACTGGAACTGGACGAAGCATTGAAAGATATTGCCAAATCACGCATCAAGGTATTTTATGCTGTGGATAGCTTCGGGAGTATGTACATAGAATCCATTCAACATTTGGTTCGTAAATATGTTACAGCCTTGCCGGGTAAAGAAATCGGGATTCATGCGCATAACAACATGCAAATGGCCATGTCGAACACCTATACTGCCCTAATGGAAGGTTGCACCATGCTGGATGCCACTCTGCTGGGGTTAGGCCGCGGAGCAGGCAATTGTCCGATAGAGATACTGATTGCCTTCCTGAAAAACCCAAAATACAGACTATTGCCTTTGCTTCAGGTGATACAGGATTATATCCACCCATTGCAGAAGGAAATTGAATGGGGATACCACATACCCTACCTAATTTCAGGGGCGTTGAACGCACATCCCCGAAAGAGCATGGAATGGATGGAATCAGACCAGAAAAACGATTTCGTGACCTTTATGAAAGAAATGCACGATAACGAGATACTGGAGTAGAAGTTATTTGCTTATTCATTTACCGACGGGGTGGCTTAAAGCCACCCCGTCGGCGATTATAAATGTCTTATTTTAGGGATTGAAGACCTATTTTACATATCCTTTTTAATTTACCATTTCAGGCTAATCAAACGTAAAATACTCCGAAATAATAGCGTTTATGTCAATTATTTGTGGTATATTTGTCTGTTTTTTTAGATACAATTCAAGATCTGAAAACAGATTAACAATAGAACATCAAATAACTCGAAACAAACAACTTAGAATAGAAATGAACGAAGTAGAAACAGCAAGAGCAACTGCCAGTGCCAATTACGGTGCCAGTAGCATTCAAGTGCTTGAAGGATTGGAAGCAGTGCGCAAACGACCTGCCATGTACATTGGAGATATTGGAATAAAAGGGTTACACCATTTAGTATACGAAGTAGTTGATAATTCCATTGATGAAGCAATGGCCGGATTTTGTAATAACATTCAGGTTTCTATCAATGAAAACAATTCGATTACAGTCATTGATAACGGTCGTGGTATTCCTGTCGATATGCATGAAAAAGAAGGCAAATCAGCACTGGAAGTCGTAATGACTGTACTTCATGCTGGTGGTAAATTTGACCATGGAAGTTATAAAGTTTCCGGTGGATTGCATGGTGTGGGTGTATCGTGTGTGAATGCCCTTTCTACTTTATTGCACGTAGAAGTTTCCCGTAACGGAAAGTTATACATGCAGGAATACGAATGCGGTACTCCAAAATTTCCGGTGAAAGAAATCGGAACTTCTACCACAAACGGAACACTGGTTACCTTCTTGCCTGATAACAGTATTTTCATTGAATCCATATACAAATGGGACATTCTGGCAAATCGCCTTCGTGAACTATCTTTCCTGAATGCAGGAATAACACTTTCATTGACCGACAAAAGGGTATTAAATGAAGATGGAACTTTCAAATCGGAGATATTTCATTCAAACGAAGGATTAAAAGAATTTGTTGAATATATCGACGAAGCACGTGAGCCGCTGATTGATAATGTAATTCACATTTCGACTGAAAAGAACGGCATCCCGGTAGAGATTGCCATGACCTACAACACATCGTACAATGAGAATGTACACTCGTATGTAAATAACATCAATACCATTGAAGGAGGTACCCACCTTGCAGGTTTTCGTCGTGGTTTGACCCGTACATTGAAGAAATACGCCGAAGACACCAAAATGCTTGAAAAGCTAAAGATTGAAATCAGTGGCGATGACTTTCGTGAAGGATTGACAGCTGTTATTTCGATTAAAGTTCAGGAACCACAATTTGAAGGACAGACTAAAACCAAACTTGGAAACAATGAAGTAATGGGTTCGGTAGATATGGCTGTTGGTGAAGCGTTAGGTAATTACCTGGAAGAGAATCCGAAATCAGCACGAATCATTGTTGAGAAAGTAATATTGGCAGCTACTGCCCGTTATGCAGCCCGTAAGGCCCGTGAAATGGTGCAACGCAAATCACCACTTTCAGGTGGTGGATTACCAGGCAAATTAGCAGATTGTGCAGACAAAGATCCTGAAAAATGCGAATTATTTCTGGTCGAAGGGGATTCAGCAGGTGGAACAGCTAAACAAGGACGTAGCCGTCAGTTTCAGGCTATCCTACCATTGCGTGGTAAGATTCTGAATGTAGAGAAAGCTATGCCCCATAAAGTGCTGGAAAGTGAAGAAATACGCAATATATATACCGCTTTAGGCGTTACTATAGGTACGGAAGATGACAGCAAGGAATTGAACATCAAAAAGCTTCGCTATCACAAAATCATTATCATGACCGATGCCGACGTAGATGGTAGTCATATTGCGACACTGATCATGACTTTCTTCTTCCGTCACATGAAAGAACTGATTGAACAGGGTTATTTATATATCGCTACTCCCCCACTTTATTTATGTAAAAAAGGGAAAGTGGAAGAGTATTGCTGGACCGATATACAACGTCAGGTGTTTATCGAAAAATACGGTGGTGGAGTAGAAGGTGGCATTCATACCCAACGATATAAAGGTTTGGGAGAAATGAATGAAACTCAGTTGTGGGATACGACCATGAATCCGGAACATCGTACGTTACGTCAGGTAAATATTGAAAATGCCGCAGAAGCTGATCATGTATTCTCCATGTTAATGGGTGATGATGTAGCTCCACGACGTCAGTTTATCGAACAGAATGCTACTTACGCGAAGATTGACGCTTAATCGGTTAAATGGCTGATTGTTCTATCAAGTTAATTGGTTGATTAAGATTAGTATAAAATTTCAAGCAACACAATTGTTCTTCATATTCAACTAACCAGTCAACCAATTAATTAACTCAGCTACTGAACTAAAATGAATATAGCCGTTTTCTGCTCATCGAGTAATAACATTGCCGACCACTATAAACAAGCTGCATTTCAACTGGGGGAATTAATAGCCAGCAGCGGAAACAAGCTTGTATATGGCGGTGCAACGGGAGGATTGATGGACGCAGTGGCTGAAGGAGCACAAAGTAAAAACGGGGGAATAATCGGGGTAATATCTCAGGCAATTATAAAAATGAATCGCCAGAGCAATCTGCCTACCGAACTTATCACTGTAGAAACCCTGAGCGACCGGAAAGCACAAATGAAAACACTGAGTGATGTATTTGTGGTTCTACCCGGGAGTTATGGAACATTAGACGAGATGTTGGATATTGTAACATCCGGTATCGTAGGTGAACATAACAAACCGTTGATTCTGGTTAATCAGGAAGGCTTTTATGATCAATTTCTCAATCAGATACATAAAATGCGTAGTGAACTGTTTATTCCTGTCGAAGAAAGATACAAACCACTCATTGCACAGAATGTGAATCACTGTATGGAGTTAATAAATTTGTCAACTAAAAACTCATAATAAAATTGCATTATGAATCTTTTTTGGAAAAAACTTTTTGGAGGCATTACTCCTACAGCAAAACTTGAAAGGAATGAAGCAGAGCTTATAAAAGCAATGCATCGTTACGCCGAAGTGGAAAAGTCGATAGAGCTTGTGGACTACAAGAAACTGTTTCACATCGTTAAATCCGCCAATTTCCAGGACAATAAAAAGATTCTTAAAAACCGGAAATACAAAGACACCGAAGAATACAGAAATACCCGGAAATGTAATAAACTGCAAAACACTCCTGCAATCCGGCTTTATTACCAGGTGCTTGAATCTGAAATTTTAAAACAATACCTTCATTTTAAAACAACTCCGGATTATGAGTTGCTGGGAGATACGAAAAAGGTAAAAACCTCAGATACTCTCAGAAAATTCAAACAATTCGAACATTCTAAAGATTATAAAACCTATATACGGTTTCATGATTCATATGTCATCAAGGAATTTGAACTATTGAAAACCAAGGTTGCATCTCCTGAATTTAAAAAGGCAAATGATTTTTGGACCAATGAGAAACGCTGGCTTATCACACCTGAATTTGCCCAACAACAACGATACTATGAGCTTGCCAAGAACCCGGATATTGTTTTTTATGAGAATGAAAAGCCTCAGCGGTTTGAACGATTCAAAGCCTTGAAATTATCCTTTCAGGACGAATTTGACTGGCATGTGTTGGATAAATCACACTGGAACTTCGGATTTCATTATAAAAGTGAACGACTCATTGGCAACCATTCCTTTAGCAATGAAAAACAGGCAAACTATTCAGGAAAAAATATATCAGTAGCAGAAGGAATTTTAAAACTGGTCACAAAACACGAAAAAGTAAAAGCCCGTGCCTGGGACTTCTCCAAAGGATTCATTGAAAAGGAGTTTAATTTCACATCAGATGTTCTTCAGACAGCCGAATCATTCCGCCAAGAGTATGGTGTTTTTCGTGCGAAACTCCGCTGTACAGGGGATGTCCAACATGCATTCTGGCTAGGTTCCGATAGCAAACTACCACATATAAACATTTTTCATTTCAATGGGAAATCAATTACATTGGGGAATATAAACAAAAACATCGTTGATGGCATACAGATTAAAGGAATTAATCCGGCCCAATTTTATATATACACATTAATCTGGTCGGCGAAGGAACTAATTTGGATGATCAATGATCTGGAAGTCTATCGTACAGCCAGCAACATCCCTTCGGAGTCTATGTATCTTGCATTTAACTCATTTATATCTCAAAAGCAAAAAGGCAGTACCGGAAATCTCGAAGTAGATTGGGTTAGAACTTATACACTTGCTTAATTAATTGAATCTTGATGATCAACGATACCTACAAAATAAACGTTCTTAATCGGTTTGATATAGGTGGGCATAATCGGTTTGTTCTGATTGCCGGCCCATGTGCTATTGAAACGGAAGAAATGACCATGGAAGTAGCTAGGACACTTAAAAAAATCTGTGAAGAGCTTCATATCCATCTAATTTTTAAATCGTCATTCGACAAAGCCAATCGTTCCTCGGTAAAATCACCCCGTGGAGTAGGTATGGAGCGAGGCTTGCAAATCCTGCAACGTGTCAGGACAGAACTCAACTTACCCATTGTAACCGATGTTCATGAAACATGGCAATGTGCTGAAGTAGCAAAAGTTGCTGATATGCTTCAAATACCGGCCTTTCTCTCCCGCCAAACCGACTTATTGGTTGCTGCTGCTAAAACAGGTAAAATTGTCAATGTAAAAAAAGGACAGTTTATGGCGCCCTGGGACATGAAAAATGTGATTGATAAATTACGTGATTCGGGAAATGACAACATATTGCTTTGCGAGCGGGGCTCCAGCTTCGGATACAACAACCTGGTAGTGGATATGACAGGACTGGTAGAAATGAGAAGCTATGGCTTCCCTGTGGTGTTTGATGCCACCCATTCCGTCCAAAAACCGGGAGGACAAGGCACTTCTACCGGAGGCAACCGCGAAATGGTACCTTACTTGATGCGTGCTGCACTGGCTATAGGAGTTGATGCTATATTTGCCGAAGTGCATCCGGATCCCGACCATGCCTTTTCCGATGGTCCCAATCAATTGTATTTATCCGGCATTCGTGAAATACTGCAGCAAGCCATAGCCATCGATAATATCATAAAAAACAGTTCCGGAACCCCAAACACTGAACCTCAAACGCAGAACGCAGAACGCGGAACGCAGAACACGGAACATCAAACATCAGACATCAAACTTTTACTAACTGATGTGGATGGTGTACTGACAGATTCGGGCATGTACTACTCCGAAGCAGGTGATGAATTGAAAAAATTCAACACGCACGATGGAATGGGATTGCAGCTCATTCGTCAAAAAGGAATTAAAACAGGCATTATCACATCCGAAGATACAAAATTAGTAGAACGTCGTTTTCAAAAATTAAAGCTGGATTATTTATACCAGGGGAAGCGTGAAGGAGGCAAACTGGCTTCAGTGAAAGAAATATGTGAGAAAGAAGGAATTACACTTGCTAACGTGGCCTATATAGGAGATGATGTAAATTGTTTTGAATTGCTTTCATCGGTAGGTACCGCAGCCTGTCCATCAGATGCATTGGATGCAATAAAGAATATTCCCGGCATTATCCTTATGAAGAAAAAAGGTGGGGAAGGATGCGTCAGAGAGTTTGCGGAAATGATTTTAAACAAACTCTAAGTAAGTACAGCCATTCTACAAATAGATTATATAGCATCTCTGGTTTCTAAATAAAGAAAATAGTTTTAAATGCTGCTTAGTGATACGTTATATACTAAGTAACTTAGCAATAAAGTGATAAAGAAAAATGGATTTTACAGAACGAAGTAAAGAAATATTCAAACTTGAAATTGCCGAACTGCAAAAGCTGGCGGATAAGATAGGGCCTGAAATGAATAAAGTTGTAGAATTGATTTATTCCTCAACCGGCAAACTGGTCATTATGGGCATTGGTAAAACCGGCATTATTGGTCATAAAATTGCATCTTCGCTTGCTTCCACAGGTACTCCTTCTATTTTTGTAAATGCAGCAGAAGCCATGCATGGTGATTTGGGCATGGTAAGCAAACAAGATATTGTACTCCTTATTTCAAACAGTGGAAGCTCTTCAGAAATACTGAATATAATTGCTCCTTTGAAAAAGATTGGCTGTTCCCTGATTGCCATGACCGGTAATACCAAATCTGTGCTTGCCAAGGAAGCTTTATTAGTTCTAAATGTAAGTATATCAAAAGAAGCCTGTCCTCTGGGATTAGCTCCAACGACGTCCACAACAGCCACTCTGGTTATGGGTGATGCATTAACCATTTGTCTTATGGAGCGACGTGGCTTCAAGGCCGAAAACTATGCTCTTTATCATCCGGGAGGTGCACTGGGCAGACGTTTAATTTCAACAGTAAAAGATGAAATGTTTACGGATATCCCAAAAGTATACGAGACAACGCTCTTCAAGGATATCATATACGAAGTAAGCAATAAACGTCTTGGAATGACCATGGTGTTTGATAAAAACGAACAAGCCATTGGAATTATAACCGACGGGGACATACGACGAGCCATTCAACGCTTTGATGAGATCAAGCCACTCTCAGCTGCAGACTTTATGACTAACGGATTCAAAAAAATTGCACAGGATGAATTGCTGACAGAAGCATTAGAAATGATGGACATGAACAAAATCACAACGCTAACAGTTGTGGACAATTCCGAAAAGGTAGTTGGAATACTATCCATTCACAATATTATTGATTTTCGTAATCTGACACATTGAAATTCAAAAAAATATATATTGAAATAACCAATAGCTGCAATTTCGATTGCAGTTTTTGTTTTAAGACTACCAGACAGAAGAAGTTTATGTCAGTGGAAGAATTCAGGTTCATTGTGGAGAAGATCCGCCCGTTTACTAATTATATTTATTTGCACGTACTGGGGGAACCTCTTTTACACCCACAACTGGATGAAATACTCACTATCGCAGAGAATAGCTGCTTAAATATTAATATAACCACGAATGGCAGCTTGTTAGAAAAGAAAAAAGAAATACTCCTAAAACATTCAATTCGCCAAATCAACATATCGTTGCACGATGCTGAAGAAAATATTCGTAAGGATAAGTGGAATGAGTATTTACAGTCATCTCTTGACTTTGCGACAGAACAGGCCAAAAACACATACATTTGCCTACGTCTATGGAACACAACCAATGAAAAAAGTGTGGAATTCAATGCGCTTTGTTTAGAGAAAATGGGATTGGCATTCAATCTTTCAATTGAACTATTAAATAAAGAGACAAACGGAAACGGGCTTAAACTATCAGATCACATATTCCTTCAACGCTCTCCCCGCTTTGAATGGCCTGACGAATCCAGCATTGGGGAACAAATACAGAAAACATGTTATGCACTTCGTGACCACATTGCTATTTTATCGGATGGTCAGGTAGTCCCCTGTTGTCTGGATGCAGATGCTAACATGAAACTGGGAGATATTTTCACAGAAAATCTAGTTGACATTCTGGATACCAAACGGGCAAAGGACATAAAAAAAGGTTTTGAACAAAGAAAAGTTGTTGAACCCATTTGTGCCACCTGCGGATTTTCTATTTTACTTTAATTATTTCAATTATGAATCAAAAAATCGCATATACACTAAACAGCAACAACAATTTAGGTTGCTTCCCCGAATGTGTGGTAATTGATTGCGATGATCAGAACAAACCATCTTCAAGCTTTATAAAAATAACCCATCAGAACTTACAACGGTACAAAAATCTGTTTGTAAGCAACGATGAGTTATTGATCAATTGTTGTTTAAAACTTGAAAAGGAGGTAATAGTATCTAAAATTAAAGATAGAAAAGTTAGCTCCTGGGATAGTATGATTAAAAAATATTTTGAAGGTAACAACAATAATCAAGACATTCAATATATCAGAGAGTATATCACGGATTACATTAACCAATATCAAAATACCTTTTTTGAAAACCTGGCAGATAAAAAAATATATCTACAGATTGGGAGATTCCCATTTATGTGGAAACAATTGAATGTAGAACTTGAAATGCCGGAAGTGTTTTATTGCTTTGATAAAAAAGAAGATGGATTATACTTTTCCTTAGATCTAAGTAGTAAAAATAGAAGTTTTGGACTAATCAATGCCACACTTGTATCACGTAAAACTGCCCGGGTATTACTGGATAACAAAATTTATGAATTTGACAATGAAGTTGATGGGGCAAAATTAATTCCATTTCTCACAAAAGATATTGTTCATATTCCACAACAGCACATTGAAGATTACATTCAAAAAATTGTTATTCCATTAATTTCAACTAATAGAGTTATTACTGACGGTTTTAACATTACGAATATAAATGAACTAACTAAAGCAGTTCTTAGAGTAAAGGAAATTCCACTGTTGAAACAGCTTTCCCTTTTTGAAACTGATCAATCTGATTCCAGCGTAAAAAGCTTGGTATTTGAATTAATATTTGAATATCAGGATTTTTTGTATTGGGCTGGTCAACCCGGTATATCAGACCGTCTAGACATGAGCAATGATTCAATTTTGATTACTCATGTTGAGCGGGATAGCAAATTTGAAAATCAATACATTGATAGTTTCAATAAAATTGGCATTTCTCTTGACGGGAAAGTGAAGAGAATGTCATATATAGAAGGTGTAGACTGGCTGAATGAACACTACAAAGAGATTGAGATGTTGGATGTCGAAATACGTTTCGACAAGAAACAAAATAGTTCACAACGTATTTTTGTAGGAGAACGTACAATCTCAATTCAGATTGAAGAGAGTCATGATTGGTTTGATATAAAAGGGAAAGTTCATTTTGGAGAGTTTGAAGTACCTTTTTTACAGGTCTTATATTACATCAAACAAAACAAATCGCAGATATTATTGCCAAATGGTGAATATGCACAAATTCCACAAGCATGGTTTGATGAATTCCGATCACTTACTGAATTTTGCAAATTCGAAGACGGGAAGGCTGTAATTGCTAAACAGTTTTGTGTCCTTACGAGCGAACTACACCGTATAGGGAAAGTAGAGTTTTCCGTAAAAGAAAATATGCGCCGGCTAATTGAGAATCAGCTGGATGTAAACTACAATCTACCCAAGAACTTTCAAGGGAAACTCCGTAATTACCAAATTGAAGGTTATAACTGGTTACGCTTACTTGATGAACTGGGACTTGGTGGCTGTCTGGCTGATGATATGGGCTTAGGAAAAACAATCCAGGCACTATGCCTCCTTCAATGGATGAAAGAAAACAAACGGGGCACATCGTTGCTAGTTGTTCCAACAAGTCTGGTATATAACTGGCAACAGGAAGCTTCCACATTCTGCCCTGATTTAGTGGTTTATATCCATACTGGATTTGACCGTGCAAAAGATGCTGATAGTTTTGGGAATCCAGATTTGCTAATCACAAGTTATGCAATATTAAGAAGAGATAAAGAGCTCTTTCGCAATCTGAATTTTAATTATATTATTTTAGATGAAGCTCAGGCTATAAAAAATCCAAATTCAGATATAACCCAAGTATGTCTAGAGCTACATGCAAAAAGATATTTAACACTAACCGGCACGCCACTAGAAAATTCTATCACGGACTTATGGTCACAAACACATTTTATAAACAGGAATATGCTGGGTTCTGTCAATCATTTTACCAAGGCATGTAAGCTTCCTGAAAAATTAGAAATGTACCGGAAACTGATAAAACCATTTTTGCTTCGCAGGAACAAAAGTTCTGTACTGACAGAATTGCCAAAGAAAACAATCATTGTGCAAAAGTGCTACATGAATGAATCACAACAAGAATTTTATCGTCAGATACGCAACAATTATCGCGATAAATTTCTAGAAGCCGTGGGTAAGAATGAAAAGGTGAGTCCTATTTTGTTACTCGAAGGATTACTGAGACTACGACAAACAGCAAATCACCCAATTTTAGTGGATAAAGACTTTACACAAACTTCAGGAAAATTTGAAACTGTTACACAAATGATAGAAGATGTTGTTCAGTCAGGTGAAAAAGTGCTGGTATTTAGCTCATTTGTTGAACATCTAAAATTGTACAAAGCCTATTTGGATGACCGTAAAATTCAATACTGTTACTTGGATGGAAGCACAAAAGACCGCAAGGAACAGGTAGAAAGGTTTCAGAAGGATGATACTTACCCTGTTTTTCTACTATCACTTAAAGCAGGTGGTGTAGGGTTAAACCTGACCAGGGCTAGTTATGTATTTCTGCTTGATCCATGGTGGAATCCGGCGGCAGAAGCACAAGCATTTGACAGGGCGCACCGCATTGGTCAACGAAATAAAGTATTTGTTTATAAATTTATCACACAAAACACCATTGAAGAAAAGATTTTGAAACTGCAAGAGGAAAAAAGAAAATTATTCGATACCATGATTGAATCTGAAAATGGAATCTTCAAACAACTTGAAGTTAATGAGATTATTAAGCTAATTGAATAGCCTCTATTTCAAAAAAACTCTTTTGTGTCCTTCGCACGACAAAAGAGTTTTTTACATTGAGTCATTACACCAATACATTCCAGACAAAAACACTCAAAGTTACTTCGCACTCTTTTTTAAATTGGCAGTTCTAAGTTCAATCCATCCAGCAATTGAATGTAGATCTCAATTGCTTCTCCAATTTCAGACAATAAAACATATTCATCGGCAGTATGCGAACGGGAAGAGTTTCCCGGTCCCATTTTTAAACTAGGGAAAGACATTAAAGCCTGGTCGGAAAGAGTTGGAGAACCAAAAATGGTACGATTTAATTCACGGCCTCGTTTTACAACAGCATGATCCAAGGGTGTAGCTGTAGAACTCAATCGGGTAGAACGCGCATGAACTTCACAAGCTACATGTTTGTTGATTTCGTCTAAGATTTCCTGATTTGAATACAACTCATTGCTTCGTACATCCACTACAAATATACATTTATCCGGAATAACATTATGTTGTGTACCCGCATTGATTTGTGTTACAGTCATTTTTACCGGCCCGAAGAGTTCAGATTTCTTATCAAATTCAAAAGTACGAAACCACTCAACATCCAATAAAGCTTTGTATATTGCATTATCGCCCTCATTACGGGCAGCATGGCCTGCCTGACCACTAACAGTACAATCGAGCACCATCAACCCTTTTTCAGCAACGGCAAGATTCATTTCGGTAGGTTCACCAACAATTGCAAAATCGATTTTTGGTAGTTCATTTAACAAACTAACAATTCCGTTTGCACCAGAGATTTCTTCTTCAGACGAAGCTGCAAAAATCAAATTATAACTTTGTTGTTGTTGAGTCAGGTAAAAAAAAGTATAAAGCAAACTTACTACACTGGCACCGGCATCATTGCTACCTAAACCAAACAATTTACCATCCTCTATTGACGGTGATAACGGATCGTGTATCCAACCAGCAACAGGCTTTACTGTATCAATATGTGAATTGAGCAGTATCGTTGGTTTTGATGAATCAAATCCCGGACTTAACAGCCATACGTTGTTGTTCCTTCGGGAAGCTGCATAGCCATTCAGCTCAATAAACCGTTCAAGAAAATCAGCAGCATCCTTTTCTTCTTTGCTTATAGAAGAAATTGCAATCAATTGTTCCAGTAATGCGATTGCATCACTTGCTTCCTTTTGAAACTTCATCTTATTTTATTAAATGATTTGCCTGTAACCAGGTTTTTAATAAATCAGGCCAATTATCAACAGGAATTCCGCGTTGACGCATTCCAAACCCATGTCCACCCACATTAAATTTATGAAGTTCAGCAGGAACATTTTTTGCCTGTAAAGCTTTCAATAATTGTTCACTATTGGCAATCGGAACAGTTTTATCATCAATTGCATGAACGATAAAAGTTGGAGGTGTATTTTTAGTAACCTGCAATTCATTTGAATATAGTTCCACTAAATCGTCTGATGGGTTTTCACCTAATAAATTAGTACGAGAACCACCATGAGTTAATTCTTTTTTCATTGTAACAACCGGATAACCTAGAATCATAAACGCAGGACGTTGAATTTTGTTCTTAAAATGAGTTCCAACAGTTGAAGCCAGATGTCCACCTGCCGAGAATCCCATGATACCGATTTTATTTTCATCAATACTCCAATCTTTTGAATGTTGATGAATGATTTTCAAAGCTGTTTGAGCATCAGTTAACGGAATAGTTGCATGTCCATTGGGCATGCGATAGTACAATACAAAAGCTGAAATGCCCAAGTCGTTAAACCATTTTGCAATTTCAGAACCTTCTTTAATTTGTGAGACGCCAACATATCCTCCGCCGGGACAAATTAATACAGCTGCTCCAGTTGCTTTTTCTTTTGCAGCAGGGAATAAATACATCCGTGGATCAGAAATATTAGCTATAAATTCCGGGTCACGAAAACTCTCTTTAGCTATAAGTTGATTACTTTCTTTTGACCCTTTTGGATACAATTTAATTTCTTGCTGAGCTGATAATATACTGACGCAAGAAATCAGAAAAAACAAAAAGCAATATTTCTTTTTCATTTTACAATAAATTATAATGATATTTTAGTTCCGTAATCAGCATGAATCAAATCAGCCCGCGTAATCATCACTTGTGTCACTCCTGCCTTCAATGCTTCAAAAGAGTTTTCAAGTTTTGGAATCATACCTCCCTGAATAACTCCAGTTGAAACGTATTTTTCAAAAAGAGCAGGAGTAAGATCTAAAATTACACTTTCGTCATCTGTTTCGTTCATCAGTACACCTTTTTTCTCAAAGCAATACATCAATGTCACCTCGAAATGTTTAGACAATGCTTTTGCGGCTTCACTGGCAATTGTATCGGCATTAGTATTCAGCAAATTT
>Ga0302205_10000593_pt1 | contig 14737 bp, 10 predicted proteins | sample II_Fen_E1_3_FD_194582 | JGI IMG/M metagenome (GOLD analysis project Ga0302205, IMG submission 194582) | Peat permafrost microbial communities from Stordalen Mire near Abisko, Sweden - II_Fen_E1_3 | ecosystem: Environmental > Terrestrial > Soil > Wetlands > Permafrost | place: Sweden: Abisko...
ACCAATACACACAGCGCCTTCTCGGATCAAAAGTGCCAGGTCAATTGCTTCTTTCGGTAATTGTTTCGGATTATAGAGTACAATTCGTTTCGCACAACTGTTGATATAATCAGTAACATCATCCAATCGGTTGGCTAAGTGGTGAATGTCCTCCCGGTCGAAAGGGGTAATGAAGGTGGTGTTCAGTTCGTCAAAAACCCGGTTGTTTAAAACATCCCCTTTTTTCTCTTGTTCTTTGATTCTTCTGTAATACTCTATGGCCGATTCGTGATCATTATGTTGCACACACTCGATAATTAAATCTGATGCAACTAATAAAACATCAGCCATTTCTTTCAATATCGGGAAAAATTTGGGCTCTTTTGGAATAAAATTGTTGAGAAAAGAATTGTTCATGACAAAATTTATTTTACGTTTTTGTGATATAACTTGTTATCTTTTGTTTGATTCTATAATTTGATTTTATGGGAGATAATTAAAATTATTTCAACCTCAATTATGGTACAAATTTACGCAATCCGATTTATATAATAGTATTTTAATAGAAATTTAATAGAAATGTAACATCTATACAACAACCTTTCTATTAGTATTTTATGATAGCAAATGAAGATGATCTTTGTTAATGTTCAATGTCGAAATTTCAGGGTGTAAAATCTGAATTTAATCAGGAAGCTAAATTGTAATCTTTTGAAAGTCCAAAAATAAGCTAAAATAACCAACAAGTCATGTAATATTCAGTTAATGGTCAAAAAAAAAGTTGAAAAGTTTTTTTTGATCTGGAAAAAGTTATACATTTGTGGAACTAATTAGTACTAACAAATAAAAAATAAGAAAATGGCTTACGTTATTTCAGAAGATTGTATTGCTTGCGGTTCATGTATCAGCGAATGCCCAGTGGAAGCAATTTCAGAAGGTGATATTTATGTTATTGACGCTGATGTATGTACCGATTGTGGAACTTGCGCCGATGTTTGTCCTTCAGAAGCAATCAGTCCGGTATAATTAAACACCGTAATAATTAATTAAGACCTATTCGTATTACGGATAGGTCTTTCTTTTTATCCCAATCGCCCAAAAGACTTTAGTCCGGTGTCTGTTTTTTTGTTAGATTTTATATTTCATAGATGATTCCCAAGAACTGGTCTCAACGAATTATCCAATCAACTTTTCAAACCTCAAACCTCAAACCTTTCAAACTCTTTTAACTCTCCTACGGTCTGTATCCGGAATCTTCCAGCATTTTCTGATAATTATTTTCTTTCATCAAATCGGTTAGCGACACCTTTGGGTTATTCTTCATATAGCTTTCCACAATCTGCCATCCCAACCATGTACCCAGTCTTCCCGGTGAGTCCTGGGATACGGGGGCTGTAAAAGGGGCATCGTTCATGTATTTGCGTATAAGTTGGATGTCGGTTGAAAAGAGATGCTTCTGATCAATAACATATCCCCAGATCTGTTTTTCGTTTGTTTTGCTCCATTTCCATTGTTCAGGGGTATATCCCATGATGTTCTCAGGTTTTTCTGCTGGCATAAAAACCGATAGCAGATACATGACCTTTCCCCTGAAAAGCATGTTGTCCATCAACCGGTATTCAGAGCTGTTCATGACGAACATCCGGAATAAGGTTGCCGAAACCAGGTCGGTTGCCACACACTCCCTGCGCATGTTGTATATCATATACTGGTAGGTGAAATTCTTATAGGCCGGATAATTGCTCCCTAAATAGAAATCAGTACCGACCCCGATAAATTTAGTATTCATCAACACCGACCTGTTAAAGCCTGAAACATAAAAGTATATTTCAGGTAACTGCACTTCCGGAAAATAATGATGGATATAGGTAAATGCATCCGAAACCTGGTGCTCGATATCCGTAACGTCTGAGAATGTCTGCAATGCCTTTTTATTGACCGGTTTAAAAGTTGTATCGGTCAGGAACTTATAGAACAGGTTGCGTACTGCCGCAGTATCAGTAGCCGCAGTATCCAGGATGGTAGCCGTAAAGAACGGTAAGAAATCGTGATACTTTGTATATAACTTGTCCAGTCCCGGTTTCAGATGGGTCGTGTCCAGCGATAATAAATCTTTGTCGAACCGGTGAATCTTCACTTCTACGCGGTTTTTCGTAGTGTCTATTTCAAAACGATTGCTTTTACTACATGAACCCAGCAGCAAAATCAGGCTGCAGAGGGAAATAACGAGTAGGTTCGTCTTTTTCATTTTTTTTATAAACTTTGAAAGTAAGTATCGAAAAAAGCGCAAATACAACCTTTTAAATTGTATTTGCGCTTATGATTTCCTTGTATACTATTTGCGGTTTTTAATCGCTTTTTGTTGTTCTTGTTGCATCTTTTCTAACCGGCTCATAAATCCTGATTTCTTGACAGGCTTATTCATATTGCTCTTCCGTTTGGCGTGCAATTCGGCTAACATTTTCTTTTCGTCTACTGTGGCCCGGATAGCATAAGTCTGACCAATTGAAATCAATGTTGAAATGAAGTAGTAATAACTTAACCCGGAAGCGTAATTGTTGAACATAAACAAGAACATTAAAGGCATCAGGTACATCATCCATTTCATCATGGCTCCTCCCATTTGGTCATTGGTAGGAGTATTGGCCATATTCAGTTTCGTGAATACAATATTCGTGGCAGTCATCAGCAGACAGAATAAACTGATATGATTTCCAAACCCAAATGGTACGGTGAATGGCAATGTCATGATCGAATCATAGGCCGATAAATCGGTGGCCCATAGGAAACTCTGCTGGCGTAATTCGATAGATGCCGGGAAGAAGCTAAACATAGCAAACAATATCGGCATTTGCAATAACGTAGGCAGACACCCACTCATCGGACTTACCCCGACTTTCCCGTACAATTCCATAGTAGCCTTCTGGCGTTCAGCAGCTTTCTCCGCCGGAATCTTCGCATTTATTTCGTCAATCTCCGGTTTCAATACCCGCATTTTGGCACTGGAGATATATGATTTGTAGGTTAATGGGAATAGCACTAATTTTATGACAACCGTCATCAGCAATATGATCAATCCAAAATTGCTCATAAACAAACTGAAGAAGTTGAACATTGGGATAATCGCAAAACGGTTTACCCATCCGAAGATACCCCAACCAAGTGGAATCAGTTTATTTAGTTGTAATCCGGAATCATCCTTTGTGTTATTCTCAACAGCCGAAAGTATTTTATACTGGTTAGGCCCGAAGAAGAATCGGAAAGTAGTAGGTGTTTTTCCCGTTGGATCAAAAGGTACAGACATTTCAGCGGTGTATTCTTTCAGGTAGCCTGAATTCTCACCTTCCAGTGTGCTCTTCAGGGTGGTCGAACTTAAGGCCTCATCTGCTATCAGAATACTGCTGAAGAACTGATCCTTAAAAGCAATCCATTTTACTTTATTTGTCAGTTTCTTATCGTCGTTTTTACTTTCGCTCAGTTTCTCAATATCATCGGCTACGTATTTGTATTCGATCGAGGAATACCGGTCTTCAAATTTACGCCCTTTTTCCTGTTGACGTATTTTTGAGTACCACTGCATATCCAGTGAATTGATGCCGGCCGGCATGACTGTATTCATGTCGTTGGCTTTCAACCCGAAACTAAGCAGGTAGTCTTTTTTAGGTAATGTATAGGCAAAATCAAGATACGCTTTTCCGGCAGTTTTCAACCTTAAAACCAAGGTCTGGTTGCCGTTTGAGTCTTTTGTGATCCCCGATACCGGTTCAAAGTAAAGAGCAGAACTGTTTAGAACCCGGTTGTTGTTAGTTACCAGGGTGAAGCCCATGCTGCTTTCCTTGTCATTAAACAGGATTAAAGGGTGGGGAATATTCAGGGAATCCTTGGTGGAGTATTTTTTTAATTGAACAGAATAGATCCTGCCTCCTTTGTTACTCAAGGTTACTTTTACCAGCTCATTTTCGAGTGTGTAAAATTTCTCTGTCCCTTGTGCTGAAACACTGAAATCACCAAAAACATCGGCACTATTGACCTTCTTTGTGGTGTCGTTTACTGCCACGGAGTCGGTTGCCACGGTGGCTTTCGCTACTTTCCCGGCAAGTGCGGTTTTGTTTTGTTCCACATAGGCAATTGAATCGGTGTACCGTTTTTCGGCAGCTATCTCTTTGTCCGATTTCTTATTCAATTGTGAAAATCCGAGAATAATCAGTGCTATCAGTACAAATCCCAGAATCGTATTTTTATCCATAAAGTTATAATTGCTGTCTCCAGTCCACCAATTGGCGGAGGCTTTAAAATTAGTATATAATTTAATCAGTCTTTTTCATTCACCATCTAAATTCCCCTTTAGGGGTTAGGGGTTCTTATTTCTTTATTGCTGCCTGGATGAAATTGATAAACAATGGATGTGGGTTCACTACCGTACTGCTGTATTCCGGGTGAAACTGAACTCCAATATACCATTTATGCGTACGTAACTCGATAATTTCTACCAAATTCGATTCCACATTCATACCGCTGCATATCATGCCCGCTTTTTCAAATTCTTCCTTGTAGGCATTGTTGAATTCAAAGCGATGCCGATGACGTTCGCTGATATTTTCCTTGCCATATATTTCGTAGGCTTTGGTTCCTTTTTTTAGCTTGCATTTAAATGCCCCCAGACGCATGCTACCTCCCAGGTTTAATATGTTCTTTTGCTCATCCATGATGTCTACCACATTATGAGTCGTGTTTGCATCAATCTCTGTACTGTTGGCATCAGCGTATCCCAATACATTGCGGGCAAATTCAACCGACATGGTTTGCATTCCCATACAAATTCCTAAAGTAGGGATGTTGTGTTCACGGGTGAATTTCAAGGCTGTAAATTTACCTTCCATGCCCCGTTGGCCAAATCCCGGTGCAACAATGATTCCATCCAGGTTCCCCAATTTCTTTTCAACATTATCCACATCCAGCTTGTCGGAAAGGATCAGTTCCAGTTTCAGTTTTTTATTGTTGTAGGCACTGGCGTGCAACAACGATTCAATAATCGATTTATAGGCATCGGGCAGTTGTACGTATTTCCCTACAATCCCGATTCTGACTTCTTCGGTGGCATTCTCCAGTTTTTCAACAAATGCAATCCATTTGGTCATGTCGGCTGCCGGAGTCTTTTCCAGGTCAAAACCCATTTTAGTCAATACTACTTCATCCAACTTCTCTTGCTGCATGTTCAGCGGAACCCTATATATAGTAGGAACATCGATCGATTGCATCACAGCACTCGTTTCAACGTTACAAAATAAGGCTACCTTTTTGCGTATTTCGGCTGAAATATTGTGTTCGGTACGTAACACCAGGATATCTGCCTGGACTCCTTCTTCCTGCAATGCTTTTACCGAATGCTGGGTAGGTTTTGTCTTTAATTCTTTAGCAGCAGCCAGATAAGGCACATAAGTCAAATGGATAATCAGGCAGTTCTTGCCCATTTCCCATTTTAACTGGCGCACACTTTCAATATAAGGCAGGGATTCAATATCGCCTACGGTACCTCCAATTTCAGTGATCACAAAATCAAACTCGCCTTTAGCACCTAACAGCTTGATGTTGCGCTTGATCTCGTCAGTAATATGAGGGATGATCTGTACAGTCTTCCCCAAATAATCCCCACGACGTTCTTTGTTGATTACATTCTGATAGATACGTCCGGTAGTGATATTATTGGCACGATGAGTCTCCACGTTCAGAAAACGTTCGTAGTGGCCCAGGTCCAGATCGGCTTCATGTCCATCCACCGTGACATAGCATTCGCCATGTTCGTACGGATTCAAAGTCCCCGGATCAATATTGATATACGGATCCAACTTTTGATTGGTTACTTTAAACCCTCTGGCTTGTAATAATTTACCCAGGGATGCGGCAATGATCCCTTTACCCAATGAGGAAGTAACTCCACCGGTTACGAAAATGTACTTTGTTTCTTTCACGTTCTTTTTTTTACTTAAAATTACTACTCGATGTTTCGTATTTTTAAGTCTGCAAATTTCGGAAAAAAAAATGGATAACGAAAATGAAAGTAATAAATTAAGTATTAAGATTTAAGAATAATCCTAAACCCATCGCTACAATCATTTTTATCCTTCGCCTGAATTGCAGGTTCCCTGAAAATAGTCAGTACAGAATCCCCATTCTTACGTCATTTATCACAACGTTGATCCTCATGCTAAGAGTGTCATCGTTCGAGTAACCTGAAATCAATCAATCACAATCATTCCGTCCTTTGAGTATGAAACATCTAAAAATCCTGTTTTATTCTTTTATTTTATTCCTGTTTCTTCCGGGATGTACCGGTAATACGGTTCAATCACCCGCCCTGATCGAAATCATAGATACCGGCTATCACTTCTCCACACAAGACCTCCTGAAATTTGCAACAGACAATAAACTTGATCAATCCTCGATCTTCGAATGGCAAAACCATTCGGTTATTTATTGCAGCCAAAATAATGCCCAGAAATATAAAGTGAAACTCGAAACCCTCTTTCCCAGTGTGATCGTCAAACTTTATGATCCCCCTTTTTATAATTTCAATCGCAAGCAATACTCCAACGAGAAACCCGCCGCTAAGTGGGATCATATCATTATGACCGCCAACCTGGTGGAAGATACCCTGAAACAAAAAGAATACCTGGAATATCACCGTACGCAAAAAGAAAAGTGGCCGGAAATATCCAAAGGCTTTTATAACGCCAACTTTCAACAAGTGCTTGTATTTCGTAACGAAAGGCAATTGATGCTTGTGATCAGCATTCCGGCAGGAGAAAGCCTGGATCGTTTAAACCCTAAGACAACTGAAAATAATCCGCGTGTTACCGAGTGGAATTCAATCATGGGAAATTATCAGCAAGGCATTGAAGATGCCCCGAAAGGTACAACGTGGGTCCTGTTTAGTACAGTGAAGAGTCACTAATTATTCTAGAATTGGAAAAGACCCCCGTTTTATTCTTCAGGCAGTTCAGTCTGTATTGGTTCACTACCCGGTTTATGTCAAAAGATCATTCTTTCATGGATATCATTTAAATATCCTATACATATTATAACCTATTAATAGTATAGGACATCTATGGGATATCTATGGGATATCTAAGGGACATCTATGGGACATCTCTATTTCAACAGCGAATAGATAGCGAATCAGTGCTAGTGGGAAGCAAACAGAATCCCGATGAAAAAGGCGCTTTAAACTGTGATTTTTACTTTTAAGTAATTTAGCTTGTTAGAATGTGTTTTAATGTAAAAAGGAAATGCAACACGTAAAACTTCAATCTTCATTGAACCTATGGACAATGTAAAATTTTAAAAACCGGAAAAATATACATGCAACAAACGAACTACCAACTTTTTGATTTTCTGGATTTCAACACGGAGTTGAATGAGGGTGACAGGCTTTGGAGGGCTTGCACGCCAACCAAGGTGGAGGAAGTCAAAGGTGATATATTTATCACAATTCCATTCCAAAAGCAAAACAATTCCAACGAAATAACACCGGATCTGACAGTTGCCCCTAAAGAATACAAGCTTCGCCTGAAGGGGTACGGTGATAAGATTTTGAGGGTGTCCATGGCTATCGGTGAACCAATCATGGAACAATCGGAAATGCTTGAATTGTCACCGGAATTAAAGGCAGTTGCCTTGTCCGTTGAAAAAAAGGACTTGGAATGGATCATAAAAGATTCAACAGGAACTAAGAAAGCCATCATCAGTTTGCGTCTGCCTGAAACCGAATGGTGGAGCGATCTGGTGCCTGCACCCGCCGAAACAATACACCTCAGCTTTTTCCCCGATGGAAAGAAAGAAGTCAAATTGTCGGCAACCGATATGTTTTCACCCGCACGGCATGATGCTTTTGCACTGGCCTTTGTGGAACGGAACGATCAGCCGCATCGCACCACTTTCTCCTTAGCAGCAAAAGCCGACGAATGTTTTTACGGTACCGGCGAACGTTTTACAAAAATGGACTTATCGGGTAAAACACTTCAAATGCGCAACCAGGACGGACAGGGAGTCAACAACCGCCGTACTTACAAAAGCGTACCGTTTTATCTCTCTTCCGAAAACTACGGCCTGTTTGTACATACCAATTCATTTGCCAAATTTTCACTGGCTGATCATTCCACCCGTTCAGCACAGGTCATGGTGGAAGAACCGGTAGTAGATTTCTTCTTAATCGGAGGCGATGATCCCGAGGAAGTATTATTCGGTTACCGGCAGTTGACAGGATTCCCTACCATGCCACCGCTGTGGAGCTTTGGGGTCTGGATGAGCCGCATGACTTATTTTTCAGCCGATGAGGTGAATGAGATCTGTGACCGGATGCGACAGGAAGATTATCCGTGCGATGTCATACACATAGATACCGGTTGGTTTGAAACGGACTGGCTGTGTGAATGGAAATTCAATGAGACGCGTTTTCCCGATCCTGAAAAGTTTATCAGGAATTTAAATAAAAAAGGATATCGTGTCAGCCTTTGGCAATTGCCCTACATATCCTACAAAGCCCTTCAATACGAAGAAGCCGATAAGAATGAGTACATCAGTAAAAGCGAACGGAACCTTTCGGGGTCCTCCAATTTCAGTGTACAGGATTTTGCCGGGACTATCGACTTTACCTACGACAAGGCAACCGAATGGTATAAAGGCCTATTGCGTAAACTGCTTGAAATGGGCGTATCCTGTATAAAAACCGATTTTGGAGAGGATATTCACCTCGATGCAGAATATCATTCCATGTCACCCGATAAATTGCACAATTTGTATCCGTTGCTGTATCAGAAAGCGGCTTACGAAGTGACGAAGGAAGTGACCGGGGATGGCATTATCTGGGCAAGAGCAGGCTGGGCAGGTTGCCAGCGTTATCCGCTGCATTGGGGAGGCGATTCGGCCTGTTCGTGGGACGGTATGGCTGGATCGTTAAAGGGAGGATTGCAGATCGGGCTTTCAGGCTTTGGATTCTGGAGCCACGACGTGCCCGGATTCCATGGTGTACCTGATTTTATGAATTCAGTATTGCCCGATGATATTTATGTTCGCTGGACCCAGTTTGGTGTATTTTCGTCACACATCCGGTACCACGGGTCACACAAGCGCGAACCCTGGCATTACCCGAACATAGCATCGATCATTCAGAAATGGTGGAAGTTGCGTTATTCCCTGATTCCATATATCCTGCAACAAAGCGAAAAGACCACCCGGACAGGTTTCCCCGTATTACGGGCGCTTATATTGCATCACCCTGATGACAGGACCTGCCGTCAGATTGACGACCAGTACTATTTTGGGGATAACATGCTGGTAGCACCTGTTATGAATTCCGACAACAAACGCGACATCTATTTGCCGGAAGGTACCTGGGTTCATTTCTTTACCCATGAGGTATTCGCCGGCAATCAGTGGCTTAAAAACGTTGTAGTTCCCCTGGAGGAAATGCCGGTTTTTGTAAAACAGGGTGCTTCCATACCCATGTATCCGGATGATGTAAATTGTACGGACGAAATGGAACTGGCAAAAGTGATAAATATAATTTTCAAATAAAAAACACCCCTAAATCCCCTAAAGGGGACTTTTAGAGCTCTGATGTTTAGAGAATCCTTTCATTTATACCACAAATCCAAAGTCCCCTTTAGGGGATTTAGGGGTGTTTAAAAATAACAATATGACCTGGAAATCAAATTTTGAAGAAACAAAAAAGCATTACACCAATTGGTGGAATCAAAAAGGCATCGTACTCACCATGTGGGAACATTTGGAAAAGGAAGGTGCGCCTTACGCTCAAATAGCTCCTCCGGCAGCACAGAATGATATCAACCAGTTTTGGTTTGATCCGCAATGGCGGGCTGAATACCTGGATTATACCATGTCCCGAAATTCGTATCTGGCCGATATCCTGCCTGTTGCCAATACACAATTGGGACCTGGATCACTGGCAGCCATACTGGGAGCTGACCTCGAAGGACGGGAAGATACCATCTGGATCAGGGAGAATGCTGATTTTGACGGCCGGATAATTCTGGACGAAAAAAACAAATGGTGGCAACTGCATAAGGACCTGCTGAAAGCCTGCAAGGCAAAGGCCCAATCGAATTATATGGTGGGTTGTCCGGATTTGGTGGAAGGACTTGATGTGCTGGCAAGCCTCAAAGGGTCGGATAATGTGTTGATGGACCTGATCATGGACCCGGATAATACCCTGGTGCAGCTACAGGAAATAAACAATGCCTATTTCAGGGTTTTCGACGAGATATACGATATCATCAATGTGAACGGTGAAATGGCCTTCTGTTACTTCTCGTTGTGGGCACCCGGAAGGGTGTCTAAGTTGCAGTCGGACATATCCATCATGATATCACAGGATGATTTCAGGACATTCTGCAAACCTTTTTTACAGGAACAATGCAACCGGATTGATTATACGCTTTACCATTTGGATGGGGTGGACGCGATACGTCATTTGGATGCAGTGCTGGAAATAGAAAACCTGAACGCCATACAATGGACGCCCGGTTACGGACAACCACAGGGAGGAAACAAACAATGGTTCGACCTGTATAAAAAAATACTCGCCGGAGGTAAGTCTGTGATGGCAAACTGGGTTACCCTCGACGAACTGGAACCACTGCTCGATGCCGTTGGAAACCAGGGATTGCATATCAATGTAGATTTCAAAAATGAAAAAGAGATAGAGAAAGCACTCAACATAGTAGACCGTTACAGATAAAAACCACAATCACACCATACGTATGAAAATCGCCTTAAATTTTATTGATATAGCTGTCATTGTAGGTTATATTCTCATTTTGTTCGGAATTGCTTTTTGGGCCAGTGCCCGTAAGAATAAAAACGATAACCTGTTTCTGGCTAATAAAAGCCTGGGTTGGTTTGCTATCGGGCTAACCATGTGGGGAACCAATGTGGGGCCTTCCATGTTGCTGGCATCTGCCAGCGCCGGATACAGCACGGGGATAGTATCCGGTAATTTTGCCTGGTATGCCTTCCTGTTTATCATGATGCTGGTATTTGTTTTTGCTCCCAGATACCTGGGCGCCAAAGCATCGACTCTACCCGAGTATATGGGAAAACGTTTCGGACAATCCACCAGGTATTTGCTGGCGTGGTATACCCTGATTACTATTCTTATTTCCTGGCTATCGCTTGGATTGTTTGCAGGAGGAATTCTGGTAAAACAAATCCTGGGCATCCCTATGTGGGAATCGGTGATCATCATGGTAGTCTTTGCTACCTTGCTCACAGCTGCAGGAGGATTAAAAGCCATAGCCTATACCAGCGTATTTCAAATGCTGCTGTTGATTGGAGTCTCGTTGACACTGACTCTTCTGGGACTCTCGAAAGTAGGCGGTTTATCGGGTCTGTACCATGCTACACCTGAACATTACTGGAAATTGTTCCAGCCCATGACCGATAAAGACTTCCCGTGGCTGCCCATTGTGTTGGGGTATCCCATTATGGGGGTATGGTTCTGGTGTACGGAGCAATCGATGGTACAATCGGTATTGGGTGCCAAGAGCCTGAAACAGGGTCAACTGGGTGCCAGTTTTATAGGCTGGTTGAAAATACTCGATGTGCCTTTGTTTATCCTGCCCGGAATCATCTGTTTTGTGCTATTTCCCCATCTTCATGATCCAAGCGAAGCTTACCTGACGATGGTAACCAGCCTGTTCCCGGTGGGAATGAAAGGATTGATCATCGTAGTATTGCTGGCGGCATTGCTTGGAAATATCGGTTCATCGCTTAATTCGGTAAGTACCGTGTACACCATGGATATCTACCTGAAAAAGAACAAACCCAATGCCACCAATCAGGAGATTATTAAAATAGGTCGTTGGGTTACGTTGTTTAGTGCTATCATATCCGTTATTGTCGCGTTGGCCATTGATAATATAAAGGGGCTGAACCTGTTCAATATATTCCAATCGGTACTTGGCTTCTTAGCGCCTTCCATGTCGGTAGTATTCTTATTTGCAGTCTTCTGGAAAAAGACAACTTCAAGGGCAGTGAATTTAATCCTGACTGCCGGAACTGCTTTTTGCCTGTCGGTTGCTGTCATGTACTGGTGGATATTCCCGATTGAGAAATACCATTTCTGGCCTCATTTTATGATGATCTCGTTCTATCTGTTTGTAATCCTGTCATTGGCGATCATTATTATTTCAAAACTGGATAAGCATGCTACCGATCAAAATACCCTTGGGTTGGAAAAACTGCCAAAGACATCAAAGGTAGTCTGGGCCTCCTGGATCGTGTTGATTATCGTGATGGTTTCGTTGTATTTGTTTTTTAATTAAAGGTTGAAAAAGGAATTCATAAACAACTAAATTCAAATTGAAGATGACACATAGAGAACGGTTTTATGCTACCATTGCCAATCAGACGGTTGACAGGCCAGCTTCCTGGTTAGGCCTGCCTGTACCTGAAGCGCAACAGGGATTGCTCGACTTTTTTAAAGTGACTTCGGTGGATGAATTGAAAGTATTGCTGGATGATGATATTTATCCCATTGAGGTTCCGTATCACTTTCCACCTTCGAATCACATAGCCTGTGCCTTTAAGTTTGCCAAGGTCTCACACGATGACAAACCGGAAGAGCGGACACTGACTGCTCCGGGATTCTTTGAAGACAGTGAAGATCCTGCCGATGTGGACTTGTTCCCATGGCCCGATCCTGCTTTGTACCTTGATGTGGAGGAATCACGCAGGTTGGCCAGGTCGATTGATCCGGGATATGTACGAATGGGTATCATGTGGAGTGCCCATTTCCAGGATGCCTGTGCTGCTTTCGGTATGGAAAAAGCTCTGATGGTCATGTTGATGAACCCGGACATGTTTGTTGCAGTGATTGACCGTATTACTGACTTTTACCTGAAAGCCAACGAATTGTTTTATGAAGCCACCAAAGGGTATCTTGATGCCGTTTTGATAGGCAATGACTTTGGCAGCCAGTGCGGCTTAATGGTAGATCCTGAATCCCTGCGAGCCTACGTATTTCCAGGAACAAAGAAACTGATCGATCAGGCCAAGAGCTATGGGTTGAAAGTGATCCATCATTCGTGCGGATCCATTTTCCCGATCATTGATGATCTGGTTGAATTGGGAGTGGATGCAATTCATCCTATACAGGCATTGGCCCAGGATATGGATGCCCCGAACCTGAAGGCTCATTTTGAAGGAAAAACAGCTTTCTGTGGTGGGGTGGATGCACAGCATTTACTTGTTAACGGAACACCTGAACAAGTCACTCAAAAGGTAAACGAACTGAAACAATTATTCCCGACCGGGTTAATTATTTCACCAAGCCATGAGGCTATTTTAAAGGATATTCCACCTGCAAATATAAAAGCATTGTTTGACGCCCTAAAATCGTAGAAACGCAGGGCATTGTTTTTCTAAACAAAAGATATACTATGAAACGTTTTGGTCAATTGATTCACCTGAAACCGGAAGGTGCCGAAGAATATATAAAACATCATGCAGCGGTTTGGCAGGGTGTGTTGAAGATGATAACAGACTGCAATATTGTCAATTATTCCATATTCAAAAAGGACAATATTTTGTTTGCCTATTTCGAATATGTTGGTGATGACTTTGACAGGGATATGGCTACCATGGCTGCCGATCCTGAAACGCAACGGTGGTGGGATGTGGTTAAGCCCTTGATGGAACCGATAGAAACCCGTAATGCCGGGGAATTCTGGGCAGATATGGAAGAGGTTTTTCACCTGAAATGATGAAAATAGTAGGTAGTTTATAGTTGGTAGTAAGGCAAGTAAAATAGTAAATAGTAAATGAATAAATAGTAAATGAATAAATAGTAAATAACTCGATGGTAAACTCAAATCCTATACTCGGAACATTCCTGCACGCTATTGGCGGAGCATCAGCTTCTACGTGCTATTTACCAAGCCAAAAGACTAAACAATGGTCATGGGGAACCTTCTGGCTGGTGCAGGCCACCTTTGCCTGGCTGCTTATGCCCCTGCTGGTCGGTTACCTGACCGTTCCCTGTTTCTTTGAGGTATTGCACAAAGCTCCGGCAGGTGCATTCTGGGGAGCCTTTCTGTTGGGTGGGGTGTATGGCTTTGGAGGTATGTCGTTTGGGTATGCCATAAGGAATATCGGCTATTCGCTTACCTACACCATTGGAATCGGGATCTCGGCGGTACTGGGAACCCTGACACCTATCCTGATGAGAGGGCAGGTTGCAGAGTATTTCTCCCGTCCTGGAAGTGGAATTGTACTGGGAGGCATGGTCTTATCGGTCATAGGGGTATCCCTTTGCGGGTTGGCAGGTTTTAAGAAAGAGCGTGACCTGGGAGAATTGAAGAGCTCGGTTCATTTCAATATGAGAACAGGTTTAACTTTGGCTATTATTGCAGGGTTATTATCAGCCGTTTTTAATATATCATTGGAAGTAGGCAAACCAATCGCTGACCTTGCTGCCAGTTATGGAGCCGGGAACTATGAAGGGAATGCCAAAATGATTGTTTCCACTTCTGGTTGCTTTTTGGTAAACCTCGTATGGTTCGTTATTTTGGGAATTAAAGATAAAACACTGAAGGAATTTACCAAATCAAGTGGTATTGCCGTCACTCAGCGGGTAAAAAATACGCTGTGGTCGGCATTGGCGGGTACCTTGTGGTGCGGCCAGTTCTTCTTTTACGGATTAGGCCATGTACAAATGGGTAACTTCCAGTTTATAAGCTGG
>Ga0302205_10000599_pt1 | contig 14619 bp, 16 predicted proteins | sample II_Fen_E1_3_FD_194582 | JGI IMG/M metagenome (GOLD analysis project Ga0302205, IMG submission 194582) | Peat permafrost microbial communities from Stordalen Mire near Abisko, Sweden - II_Fen_E1_3 | ecosystem: Environmental > Terrestrial > Soil > Wetlands > Permafrost | place: Sweden: Abisko...
CGTTGGAAAAACTAAAAGTTCCTTATGTCAAAGCGGTAATGTACAAAACTGTAAGTAATGATTTTGGTCCGGATGAAGAGTTTAACTACGATATGTTATTGTTTTTCAGCCCAATTGGAATTGCTTCGCTTATGAAAAACTTTCCGAATTTTGTTCAGGGAGATATACAGATTGGATGTTTTGGTGCTACTACGGCTCAGGCTGTGCGTGAAGCCGGACTACGCCTCGATATTGAAGTTCCGCTTCCGGGAGTGCCTTCTATGACTATGGCACTGGAGAACTTTTTAAAGGAGAACAATAAAAAAACACGAAAATAATTCGTTTCGACCGATTTTTACTATCCCAAAAGTATCGAAGAATTTCCGTACTTTTGGGATAGTTTATTTTTTGACCATGAACCACCCAAACTCATTTGCAAAAGCGGAGCATTTATGCGGAGAAAAGCGCATTACTAAACTGTTTACCCGGGGCGATGCTTTTATTGCCTATCCGCTACGTGTGGTTTATCTTATCGAACCCAAAAGTGATATGGCATCTGCCAGCATCATGGTAAGTGTGCCGAAAAAACGTTTCAAAAGAGCGGTGAAAAGAAACCGGCTGAAACGCCTGATGCGCGAAAGTTACCGACTGAACAAACAGGAACTGATCGAAGCCCTTGATGACAAACAGTTGCAAATACACGTGGCTTTTAATTACGTTTCAGACGATGTGTTCGATTTTGAGGCGGTGGAGAAAAAAATGAAAATTGCACTACAGCGTCTTAAAGACAAGATAGATAACAAAAGCACGGAAGTGCCTCTAATCGTGCCTGTTTCATCCGATATATAAGCTATAAATAATATGAAAAAGATATTTCACTTTATAGTGCTCCTTCCGGTGTATTTATACAAGTACAGCATCTCGCCGCTTTTTCCGGCGCGCTGCCGATATACACCCACCTGCTCGCAATATACCATAGAAGCAGTAAAGAAACACGGCATTATCAAAGGTGGCTGGCTTTCGGTGAAACGCATTGGCAGCTGTCATCCCTGGGGCGGAAGCGGTTATGATCCGGTACCCTGAACAGAGCGTGTTTGCTGATTTGCTTCCATTAAAATGATGAATTGACAGGTTGTTGCCTAAAAGAAATATTGTATCTTTGTCATACACTTCATTTTCTTGATAATTATTACTGTTTGAAAACGCAAGTAAAACATAGTATCTTTTTACCTTTTTCACTACTTTACGGGATAGTGACAGGCATTCGTAACTGGTTATTCAATAGTGATATTCTCAAATCCACATCGTTCGATATTCCTGTTATTTCCGTTGGAAATCTGGCGGTAGGCGGAACGGGCAAAACTCCGCACACCGAGTTTATTCTGTCGTTTTTGCAAACGGAATGGAAATCGGCGGTATTGAGCCGTGGATACAAACGCCGGACAAAAGGCTTTTATATGGCTGATGAAAACTCCAGCAGTCTGACTCTGGGCGATGAACCGTTTCAAATACATCAGAAGTTTCCAATGGTGACAGTTGCGGTTGATGAGAAAAGAGTACACGGGGTGGGAGAGTTACTGAAGCAGGTTCCTGACCTACAACTGGTACTGCTCGATGATGCTTTTCAGCACAGATACATACAGCCCGGATTATCCATTTTGCTAACAGATTATTCCAATATATACAGGCATGACAGCTTGTTGCCCTATGGCCGATTGCGTGAAGCCAAGCATGGAAGCAAGAGAGCCAACATAATAGTGGTGACTAAATGCCCGCCGGAACTGACACCTATAGATATGCGGCTGATCGAGATGGAGTTGAAACCCGAAACCAATCAGGAAATATTTTTCTCTTGCTTTGTTTACGACGAAATGGTGCCTGTATTTCCTGCAGCGCAGCCGGAAAACTGGACTTTTCAGAAAATTGCCGACAGCGGAGCAGGCGTTTTGCTTGTAGCCGGAATAGTTTCGCCCGAACCTATTGTGGAGCAGTTGAGCATTTATACAAAAACGATTGAGACGCTTTTCTTTGCCGATCATCATGCGTTTACAACGAAAGATTTTAGTCAGATACAGACATCATTCGAATCGATAAAAGCCGATGAAAAAATTATGCTGGTGACCGAAAAGGATGCTGCCCGCCTGATTTCTAATCCCAATTTCCCCGAGGCGCTTAAATCCCGGGTATTTGCTTTGCCTATTCGGGTGCAGATATTACACAATCAAGAATCATTATTTATTCAAAAAATTAAAAGTTATGTTGCAGAAAATTCAAGAAACCGCTGATTTTCTACGTTCTAAAATTCCTTCTAATCCTAAAACCGGAATTATTCTGGGCACAGGTTTAGGAAATTTGGTGACACAAATTACCGATAAAACTGAAATTCCATACGAAACCATACCTAATTTTCCTGTTTCGACTGTAGAAGGCCACAGCGGAAAACTTATTGTGGGCAAGCTTGGCGATGTGGAAGTACTGGCTATGCAGGGTCGTTTCCATTATTACGAGGGCTATGATATGAAAGCCGTTACTTTCCCTGTGCGGGTAATGAAAGCCCTCGGTATCGAAACGCTTTTGGTATCCAATGCTTCGGGTGGTGTGAATCCCGATTTCGAAATAGGTGATTTGATGATTATAACCGATCATATCAACCTGTTTCCGGAACATCCGCTTCGCGGAAAGAATTTCCCGGAACTGGGCACCCGTTTCCCCGATATGAGCGAAGCTTATTCCAAGGAATTGATAGCTAAAGCCAAACAAATAGCGGCTAAAAACAATATAAAAGTGGTAGAAGGTGTGTATGTAGGCACTACCGGGCCAACGTTCGAAACGCCTGCCGAATACCGTTACTTCCGCACCATTGGTGGTGATGCTGTAGGGATGAGCACCGTGCCCGAAGTGATAGTGGCCAACCATGCCGGCATGCGCTGTTTCGGAATTTCGATCGTTACCGACCTGGGAGTTCCCGGAAAGATAGTGGAAGTAAGCCACGAGGAAGTGCAGGAAATAGGTAATTCCGTGCAGCCGCTTATGACGCTTATCATGAAAGAGCTGATACATCAGGCATAAACAGTTTTGCCCGATATTGCACCTTATCAGAGGGTAAGAGTCGGTTATTCTCAATACATAAAGGAGTTGCATTTAGCAATTCCTTTTTTTTGTTTATCAATAAAAATCTCATATCTTTGCAGGCAATAATTTATAACCGACTACTTGAAAACCAGCCCAATGAAAAAACAAGTTTCTGTTGCCTTTATGTGGTTCGGACTGATGTTTACAGTCTGCCTGCTTATCGCTAATATCGTAGGTCAAAAGCTTATTGCCGTGGGTGGATTCGAAATCACCGCCGGACTGCTTATCTTCCCCGTTACCTACATTATCAACGATTTAATTGCCGAAGTGTGGGGCTATCGTAAAATGCGCCTTATTATCTGGAACGGTTTCCTGATGAATTTTCTTGCGGCTATCGTTTTCAGGCTTAGTATCTGGGCACCGGCTTCGCCGCATTTCTATTATCAGAAGTCATTTGCGCTTGTTCTTCAAAGCTCCGAACGCATGGTGGTGGCCAGTTTTATAGCGTTTCTTTTTGGATCGTTTCTGAATGCTTACGTGATGAGTAAAATGAAGATATGGCAGCACGGACGGCATTTCTCTATTCGTGCCGTGGCATCTACCATTGTAGGCGAAGGAGCCGACTCACTGGTGTTTTTCACCATTGCCTTCTCGGGCGTTATGGGACATCGTGCCTTGCTGATGCTTATTCTTACACAGACAGCCCTGAAAACCGGGTACGAAATTATAGCCCTCCCACTGACCAACTTCGTGATAAAGAAAGTAAAGAAAACGGAGCAAACCGATGTGTTCGACACCGATATTTCCTACAATCCGTTTAAAGTAAAAGATATCTGAAAGAGGTATTTTGCTGCTTAAAAATAACAAAGGGTGTTTCGGTTTTTTCGGAATACCCTTTGTCATGTATTTCTCCTGACGAAACGTACATAAATCAACTGGACTTCAAAATTCTAATTATTGTGCAAACCTAAGAGAGCGTGTGTTAGCAGTACGGTGTTTGGCTTCTAAATCAGATTGTCTACTAGTTATATCCTATGCAGCTTCATCTATTTTTGACAATAAAGCCCTATGATAAGCTAAATATACTTTCCTTTGTTCAGTTATAATTTTATTGTCTAACTGATAATTCTTCCAAAACTCTATAACATCACTAGACAATCTTTTTGAGAAAATTATTTTTCCTTCGTCCGTAAAAGATATGTACTTTAAATCAAAAAGTGAATCAATCGTTCTGCTTAAAAGTAAACCATTATTAGGGTCATAAGCTTCTATGTCGTTAGATTCTATAAATGGTTTAATATGACTTGCAATTAAAACTGGGTAAGCTAGTTTCTCTAAAACACACATAGAATTACCATATAATTCTTCACACTCTTCTTGTAATTGGTTTTTATAAAGCCTATGTAAATATGGGTCTCGTTTTTTTGTAATTAGAGCAAGGTCTTCACCAAAAATTTGTTTTGCGTCTTCTTCAAAGTATAACTTAGAATCTACAATGACTAAATCATCGAGCTTTCCAAGAAGATTCCACATATAATCAACTTGGTTGTGTTTTCTTCTGTAAAAATCGATATCAATTGCAAGTTTCTCGTAATATCCAATATCATTTTTTGAAATATAACTATCCTTGTATGTACTCAAATCAACAAGCATTAAACCTGTAATTTGTTCTTTTGTTAGATTTCCAAATTCAACTAATGTTTTTACTAAAAAATTCAAATGATTTATTTTATCTTCAACATTTACAGCTCTATTTGCACTGAAATTTGAGTAAGATATCTTTGATAAAAGAGTTTTCCTTTTTTTGTTTGTTTTCGCTTCCAAATACTCTTTTGTTAGTGAGTGGTACGAAATTAAAAATGAATTGATAAATCCCATTTTAACTAACTGATTTATAGATTTCCTTATAGAAATCAAGTTAATTGAGTTTACTCTTTCAACTTCAAGTTGAAGTCTGTTATATTTTTCCTCTGAATATGGTTCTTTGTTAAATTCATCAATAAATTGAACGCATACTGCAAGTGTGTCTAAAAACTTTTTACCGTTGTAATCAGTAAATGCATTGGTAAATTTCCAATACTTTTCATAATTCTGCTGTGGCATAATCCTCTTTAATATTTTCTTGATAAAGTTCATTTTTTACTATAAATAAATATTCTTTGTTTGTTTCCTTGTTTTCTTTTCCAGTTATTTTGTAATTGTGTTTTCGTTCAATTACTTGAACATTATTTGAGTATTTGTTTAGCAAATATAACAACTCATCTTTTGTTGGAAACGAAGAATTATTATAACTTAAATACCAATATTTAAAGTTTGATAATTTTGAAAATAGTTTATCAAACAATAATCCCACTGTTTTTTTTTCAACAAAATTATGTTCAAAAGGAACTGTTTTTGAAGTAGTTATAAAATCATCAATTAATCCATAAAATCCAAAATAATTATTCATAGTTCCAGTGTAAGGTGGGTCTAAATAAATTATGTCTGCTTTTATATTATCTAATAAATTAAAAACATCATCATTGTAAGCAATATTCCCTTTTGAATTGTTGAATATAGCATTGTTATATTCATTTATATTTTGTAAAAAATGATATTTGAATGACTTGTTATGATATGCTCTTTTTCTTTTGTATTTTTCGTAGCTATATTCTTCATCCCTAAGTTGCTTAATCTTGTCCCAGTTAATATTGAACCGGGAATAAGGCATTTTGCGAATCATTGTTCTACGTATTAATGCAAAAGCAAGTGATTTTTTTGTTTCTGAATTTAAGAGGTCAATATTTTTTCTGTACAAATCAAGTTCTTTGCATTCTTCTGGAAAGAAAAACACCTCTGAATAATTTTTAAACATAAATCCTTCAAAAGGCTCTCCAGAAAAAATGATCTCAATGTCTTCTTTTGATAAGACTGTTGAATTATTTTGAATTAAAGCATTTGCGATATGGTAGTTGATTTTTAAAATATCGTTTGTGTAAACTTCAAGACCTCTGTATTTAGCCTCATAGCTTAATGAACATCCACCTGAAAATGCATCAAATAAAGTTTTTGCATCACTTGGAAACTGGTCGCAAATCCATTTTGCAATCTTTTCTTTATTTCCTATATAATTAACTTTAGGATAGTTAAACATTTTTAAACATTTTAATAATTGTGTCTGCAATTGCTTCTGCCATTTTTGGTGGTACAGAATTTCCCACTTGCTGTTGCTGTGAGATTTTCGAACCTTTAAATACAAAGTCATCAGGATATGACTGAAGCTTAGCTAATTCTCTTACTGTTAATGCTCGGTTCTGTTCGTAATGAAATATCTTTCTCATATCGCCAGTCACACAAACAGAAGGTTCATTACTTTTGTACCGAATGTATTTTCTAATATCACCCGATTTTGGTCTAATACTTACAGGTATTTCTTCTCTGCTTCCACCATCTTTTACATATTTCATTTTTATAAGCATTTGCTTTGAATGATTCATTGCAACATGATTCGGAATTGTTGATTCTTCTCCAGATTCAAGATATGGATAGCAATCTAAAACTTCTTTTACTGTCAAATATTCTTTTACGGATTTTTTAGGAAAAATAATTTCTTGATTGTGTTTAGTACCAATAAAAATTACTCGCTTTCTTACTTGTGGCACGCCATAATCTGCAGAATTAAGTATTTTACACTCTACTTTATATCCAATATTTTGGAAATCTTTTATTATTTCTTTTCTAGTTTCACCTTTATTGTGGTTGTAAAGTCTTGCAACATTTTCCATAACGAAGAACTTTGGCTTTATCACTTGTACAACTCTTACAAATTCCTTGAATAATTTATTTCTTGGGTCTTCAATAAACTTTCGTCCAATGTTTCCAGCCATACTAAATCCTTGGCAAGGAGGACCGCCAATGACAACATCAATTTCTTCAAACCCCTTTAAATTGGAGATTTCAGAGTCAGATAAGTTACAAATGTCTTTTTCAATAAGTTGATGTTTTGGAAAATTAAATTTATAGGTATCACAGTAACTTGGTTCTATATCGATAGAGAAAACATTTTGAAACCCTTTGTTATCAAAGCCTAACGAGAAACCACCTGAACCTGAAAACAAATCTATATATTTTAATTTGTCTTTCATAGATCGAGTTTACCTTGTTTTACATTCGTACTTTTAATATAATTTGATGTATCTTCTGCAACTAGAAAGATTGAATCAGAGCATTTGTATTTGAACGCTTCACGAGCAAATTTATCTGCGAAAAATAAATCAGTAATTCTTTGGGTGTCAATTTGAAGGAGTTCAGCTAATTTTCTTAGTTTTGATTTGCTAAATTTTTGACTACCATTTTCAATACGACTAATAGCACTAGTATTGATGCCAATTTTTGCACCAAACTCAGTTTGTGTCCATTCTCTTTTTTCCCTTTCAGTTTTTATGAATTGTCCGAAACTTGCCATTTTTATAATTTAATTCAAAAACGATTTGATATATTTTGTACAAATGTAAAACATATTTTCTGATTTTATATCAAGTTGTTTGAAAAAGTCATATTTTTTAATTTAAAAAAGTTCGTCAGAATAGAGGTAATGTAATTTTTTTACGTTGACGGCTAACACGTAAATATGCGAGGTAACAATTCGTATATATTTATTGTAAAAGGTTATTTCATTATACATCTAATTGTCTGTTATCTATTTTTCAGTCCCAAAACTTTCGAGCAGGCTTCTCCATCTTTTGAGCGTCGTTCCGGAAAATTTAGCAGGCTTGCAGACCCCGATTTCACAAAAAAAGAGCTTAATCCCACAGATTAAACTCTTTTTATATTCTTACTTTCTTACTCCTTACCTCTTGCTCCTGTTAGAACGATTGCATATCGCACAAGCGCTTGTAATATCCATCCAAGGCTATCAGTTCGTCGTGCTTGCCGCGTTCTACTATTTTGCCTTCGTGCAGCACACAAATCTCGTCGGCACGCTTAATGGTGGACAAGCGGTGAGCCACCACCAGCGTAGTGCGGTTGAGCATTAGGTTTTCGAGCGCTTCCTGCACCATTTTTTCCGATTCGGTATCGAGTGCCGAAGTGGCTTCGTCCAGTATCAGTATCGGCGGGTTTTTCAGTATGGCGCGGGCTATACTCACACGTTGGCGTTGTCCACCCGAAAGCTTGCTGCCACGGTCGCCTATGGTAGAGTCGTAGCCGTTTTCGGTGGCCATAATAAACTCATGCGCATTGGCTATTTTGGCGGCTTCTATGACCTGCTCCTGCGTGGCATTTTCGACCCCGAAGGCGATGTTGTTGAAAAAAGTATCGTTGAACAGGATGGCTTCTTGGTTTACATTTCCCATTTGCGAGCGCAGGTCGTAAGCTTTAAAGTTTTTGATATTGACGCCGTCCATCAGAATTTCCCCTTTCACCGGGTCGTAATAGCGGGGCAGCAAATCTACCAGGGTGGATTTCCCCGAGCCGGACTGACCGACCAGTGCCACGGTTTTTCCTTTGGGCACCACCACATTGATATCCTGTAACACCCAGTCCGTCTGGTACCTGAAACTCAGGTTGCGAAATTCAATTTTATCCGAGAAAGGCTTCATGGTTTGCGCTTTTTCCGGTTCTTTTATCGTGCTTTCGCTTTTCAGTATTTTGTCCACCCGTTCCAGCGAAGCCAATCCCTTCTGAATGCTGTACGAAGCTTTGGACAGGTCTTTGGCCGGAGCTATAATGCTGTAGAAAATAACAATATAGTAAATGAATTCGGCTGCATCGATGCTGCTCTTGTTGCCCAGAATAAGCACTCCGCCAAACCAGAGCAAAATGGCGATAACCACCGTTCCCAATAGTTCACTCACAGGATGTGCCAGATCATAGCGACGGTTCAGGCGCATAAAGGTGCGGCGCAGTTTCTCGTTCAGCGCACCAAACCGTGCTTCGAGTTTATGCTCGGCGTTAAAGGCTTTTATCACGCGTAGTCCGCCCAGCGTTTCTTCTATCTGCGACAGCAGTTCACCGGTTTGTTCCTGTCCTAGCGTAGAGCGTTTTTTCAGCGATTTACCGATCTTACCGATCAGCCACCCGCTAAACGGAAGCAGCAGCAGCACAAAGAGCGTAAGCTCCCAGCTCATGGCAAACATTACGCCCAGATAAAACAGAATGGTGATAGGATTTTTGAACATCATATCCAGCGAACTCATAATGGAGGATTCCACTTCCACTACATCGCCCGTCATGCGCGACATAATATCGCCTTTGCGCTCGGCGGTGAAAAAGCCTATCGGCAGACTGATGATTTTCCGGTAAAGTTGGTTTCGGAGGTCGCGCAACACGCCGGTGCGGATTGGAATCATAAAATAAGATCCCAGATACGACGTGCCAACTTTGAAGGCTGTCATCACAATAAGAAATACGCCGAGGTAAAGCAATGCTGCGCTCGGTCCTATGGTTTCGATAAACTGCTGAACGGAATATGACAGGTTATTTTTAATGCCCGCCACTATCACCTTCAGACTATCATTCCAGTTCCAAATCTGATATACTTTAATGGCTTTTTCGGTTTTGAAAAGCATTCCCAGAATAGGAATAATGGCCGCGAAAGAAAATAAGCTGAAAACCGTAGAAAGCAGGTTGAACAGCAAACTTAAGAAAACATATTTCTTATACGGCGGTATAAATCGCTTAAGAAGCGTTATGAATTTGAACATTCTTTTAGTTACAAGTTACGAGTTACAAGAATCAGTTACAAGTTACAAAGATTTGGTTACGAGTTACGAGAATCAGTTACTTGTAACTCGTAACTGGTAACTAACATCCTAGACTCCGGTATAATTTCTCGGTGTGATGCGTTTTAGTTCTTCTTTTACCGACTGGCTTACATTCAACGTTTCGATAAAATCACGAATCGATTTTTCGTTAATACCTTCGTTGGTACGGGTCAATGCTTTCAGTGCTTCGTATGGAGCAGGATAAGCTTCGCGGCGCAGGATAGTCTGAATACCTTCTGCCACCACTGCCCAGGTATTGTCCAGGTCGCGATAGATGGCGGTTTCGTTCAGCAACAGCTTGTTCAATCCTTTGATAATGCTTTGTGTGGCAATAATGGTATGAGCAAACGGCACACCTACGTTGCGTAGCACGGTACTGTCAGTCAGGTCGCGTTGCAAGCGTGAAACAGGCAATTTGCCTGCCAGAAATTCAAACGAAGCATTAGCAATAGCCAAATTTCCTTCCGCATTCTCAAAGTCAATCGGGTTCACTTTATGCGGCATGGCCGAAGAGCCTACTTCGCCTGCTTTGATACGTTGCTTGAAGTATTCCATCGACACATAAGTCCATATATCACGACAGAAATCAATCAAAATCGTGTTGATACGTTTCATGGCATCAAACTGCGAAGCCAGGTTATCGTAGTTGGAAATCTGAGTTGTCCATTGCTCGCGGTCCAGCCCAAGTTTGTCGTTCACAAAATGATTCCCGAAATTTTTCCAGTCAATCAGCGGATAAGCCACCGTATGTGCATTGAAATTTCCGGTAGCTCCCCCGAATTTTGCCGAATTTGGAGTTTCTTTCAATATGGCCAGTTGTTTATTCAGTCTATTCACAAAAACCATAATTTCCTTACCCAGGCGGGTAGGTGAGGCAGGTTGTCCGTGCGTTTTAGCCAGCATCGACACATCGCGCCACTCTTCCACCTGATGGTTCAGCAACACCAGCAAAGCATCCATTTCAGGATAATACACATTGTTCAAAGCATCTTTTATCGAGTAGGGAACAGCTGTGTTATTAATATCCTGCGAGGTAAGTCCGAAGTGAATAAACTCTTTAAAAGCTTCCAGTCCCAGCAAATCGAATTTTTCTTTGATAAAGTATTCTATCGCTTTGACATCATGATTGGTTACGCTTTCAATTTCTTTTACCTTGAGCGCATCGGCTTCAGAAAATTCGGTATAAATGGCGCGCAGCTTCGGGAAAACCGATACCGGAACCTGTTCAAGTTGCTTCAGCGGAATTTCGCACAAGGCAATAAAATATTCAATTTCAACTAAAACGCGGTAACGCATCAGGGCATACTCCGAAAAGTAAGCTGCATAAGCTTCGGTTTTAGTACGATAACGACCATCAACGGGTGAAATAGCAGTGAGAAGAGATAAATTCATAAGAACGTGTTTTTGTAGTTTTCCGGATTATGTACATGCCGGTATATACTTTATTTTAAGCCGCAAAGTTAATCAATTCTATCGGATTATAAAAGTTTGGCTACTCCCTTGCAGCACTGATTCTTTTTCTTTACTTTTGTTTCACAAAATAAAACTAATAACATACATAAAGCCGATTTGCAATTTTACAAACAGGCAAGTCTGCAAACAACCCAACACATTCATGAGATACGTTAGAATTCATAAAGAAGGAAGATTGATTTTAATAACACTGACACTGGTTATCTTTTTCCTGAATTTATACATCTGCACGCATTTTACCTTTGGCGTAGTGCCTATTATCAACATCATTGTTTCGGCTTTGTTGCTGTCTTTCTTTGCATATTTCTTCCGCAATCCGCCCCGCAAGGTGTATATCGACGATCCGAGCCTGGTAGTTGCACCTGCCGATGGAACCATAGTGGTGGTTGAACCGACTGATGAACTGGAGTATTTTGGCGACAAACGTATTCAGGTTTCTATCTTTATGTCTGTTTTCAACGTACATGCCAACTGGTATCCGGTGAAGGGAACCGTGCTGAAATCAACTCACCATAGCGGACGCCACATGGCGGCTTTTTTGCCAAAATCAAGCACCGAAAATGAACGTTCGACGGTAATTATCGAATCCGAAGGGAAAACGCAAATTTTGGTTCGCCAGATTGCAGGAGCTTTGGCGCGCCGTATTGTAACCTATGCACATGCCGGAAAAAAATGTCATCTCAACGAACACCTCGGATTTATCAAGTTCGGTTCGCGTGTTGACTTATATTTTCCATTGGACACCGAAATTTTTGTAACTGTAGGCGAATCGACTACCGGAAACGAAACGATTATAGCCCGTCTAAACGAAGATTAAATGACTATCGAAGAAGCTCAGAAACAAGTCGACGACTGGATAAAAACCTACGGTGTTCGTTACTTTAGCGAACTGACCAACATGGTAATTCTGACCGAAGAAGTTGGCGAGCTGGCACGTATCATTGCCCGTAAATACGGTGAACAGTCTTTCAAAAAATCTGATGAAAACAGGAATCTGGGCGACGAAATGGCCGACATCCTGTGGGTACTTATTTGCCTGGCCAACCAGACCGGCGTAAACCTTACCGAAGCATTCGAAAAAAACATGCTAAAGAAAACAGAGCGAGACAGCACGCGACATCTGGAAAACGATAAACTGTTGTAAGTCTCCTGTCTCAAGTCACCAGACAACACTACTATTACAACCCATTGACTAACCAAGTCTGAAGACCGGAGACCGGTGTCAGACAAAAAGAAAACAATATGAGCAAATTTGACGACCTTTTTAAACAATACAACTGCAACATCAGCGACGAAAGCGTAAAACAAGATATAGACAAAATTCTGGCTGCGCATTATGCCGAAAATGACAACGTGGCTGTGTACAAACAATGTCTGAATCAGATTGACCTGACTTCACTAAACGGCTCCGATACCGATACTGAAATTATTGCCATGGTAGAAAAAGTGAATAATTTCAACAATGTCTATCCGATATTGCCTAACGTGGCTGCCATTTGTGTCTATCCGGCATTGGTTCCGATTGTAAAAGAGTATCTGACCGAGAACGTAGGCATTGCTTCGGTAGCTGCAGGATTTCCTGCTTCGCAAACTTTTATTGAGGTAAAAGTGGCTGAAACAGCCATGGCCGTGATGGAAGGTGCCACCGAAATAGATGTGGTTATTTCTATCGGAAAATTTCTGGAAGGCAACTATGAAGAAGTTTTTGAAGAGTTGACGGAAATCAAATCGTCTTGTCGCGGAGCGCATCTGAAAGTGATTCTGGAAACTGGAGCTTTAAAATCAGCTTCGAATATTATGAAAGCTTCCATTCTGGCAATGTCAGCCGGAGCCGATTTTATTAAGACTTCTACCGGCAAAATTCCTGTTGCGGCTACACTTGAAGCTACTTACGTAATGTGTCAGGCAATAAAAGCGTGGAACAAGAAAAACAGTGTGAAAGTAAGCTACAAACCGGCCGGAGGAATTGTTACCACCGAAGATGCCGTGAAACATTACACGCTGGTAAAAGAAATTTTGGGTGAAGAATGGTTGAATAACACCATGTTCAGATTCGGTGCCAGCCGCTTAGCCAACAACTTACTGAGCTCAATAGAAGGGCAAGAAGTCAAGTATTTTTAATGAATTTCTGATACTCTTTTTCCTGATTTTAGGGAATGTAGATATTAGAAATCCCTGTTAGCAGCGTATTCTGCACATCGTATAAGTGATGTTTTCACATCGCTGTCAGCAAAGCCATTGAGTTCATCGATGGCTTTGTTTTTATACGCTTCCATTTGTTTTGCCGCGTAAGCCACCCCACCGTTATCGTGTGTAAAGTGAATGATAGTCTGAATATTTTCAGGCGTAAAATCTTTCTCCTCAATAATTTTCACCACTTTGTTTTTTTCATTGCCTTCCGAATTTTTAAGGGCAAAAATCAGGGGTAACGTAATCTTTCCATCCCTCACGTCATTGGCTGTGGGTTTTCCTATGGATATATTTTCTGAGTAGTCAAAAATATCGTCTTTTATCTGGAAGCAGATACCCAGGTATTCTCCGAAATTACGTAAGCGGATTAAAATATCCTCCGTAGCATTCACTGATAGTCCGCCCACCTCGGTACAGGTAGAAAATAATAACGCCGTTTTTTTGCGTATAATGGTAAGGTAGTTTTTTTCGGAAGCATTCAATACCTGCACGTTGTTCAGCTGGAGCAACTCACCATCTGAAAGCTGCATACCGATATTAGCAATAGATTTCAATACGGGCAGGCTATTGGTTTTAGTAGCACATACCAATGCTTTAGATAAAATATAATCACCAGAGAGAATGGCTATTTTATTCGTCCAGCGAGCGTTTATTGATGGTTTACCTCTGCGCTCCAGCGTGTCATCCACCACATCGTCGTGAATCAGGCTGGCGGTATGAAGTAGCTCCAGCGCAAGGGCACCATCTACCGTATTCTGATTTACATGTCCGCACAACTTAGCCGATAACAACACCAACATGGGTCGCAGCTGCTTTCCACTTTTCTGAAGTACATATTCATGCACGGTCTCAAGCATAGGGTTGTCCGTTTGGAGAGCTTCTGCAAATGTCTCTCTGAACAATTGCATTTCCTGAAGAATCGGCTGTTTAATGGTTTCTATTAAATTCATATGAATGCTCATATTGGTATGAACTACAAAAGTAAACAATTTTGTCGTTTGTTTAACTGTCTTGGATTATTTCTGTGTATATTTTAATTACTTTTACAGTCAGAAAAGTTTATTGTAAGAACAGTTTCACTATTCTGATTGTTTTTCCAACACCTTTAATGCCATTTTAAAATATACATTGAATGAAAAAGCTATTCCTTGTTGATGCTTAC
>Ga0302205_10000607_pt1 | contig 14482 bp, 14 predicted proteins | sample II_Fen_E1_3_FD_194582 | JGI IMG/M metagenome (GOLD analysis project Ga0302205, IMG submission 194582) | Peat permafrost microbial communities from Stordalen Mire near Abisko, Sweden - II_Fen_E1_3 | ecosystem: Environmental > Terrestrial > Soil > Wetlands > Permafrost | place: Sweden: Abisko...
ACCATCGAGGTCCGACCTTCGGCGGGCCCCAGGTCAAGAGCGCGCGCAGCAGCGTGTCGCGCAAGGTCGCGACGTCCTCGGCGAGATACCACCGGTCGGCGACCGGGTAGCGCGTCGTGTGGTCGATGAACGCGCCGAGCTTGGCGGTCGTCGCGTGGCCGGCGGGCGCGAGAACCTTCGGCCCGTGGTGGTAGTCGCCGATCCAGAGATCGACAAAGCTGTCGAACCGCATCTGATGGTGGGCTTCGCACCGAGGACGACGAGCTGGCGTCGCGAGGCACCACGCCGCCGCAGGTGCCGATCGATCTCGCCGAAGAAGACCCACTGGGGGTGGGGCGTGAAGCTGCGGCTCGACGATCTCGAAGGCGTCAAGATCTCGAAGTGATCCGCCCGCTCGCGCCGCGGTCGCTTCTTCAGCGAGCTGTTCGCAGCTGATCCTTCAACGCTCGCCAGAAGTGCCCCGGGTGTGCTCGCGAAAATGACCCAAGCTACCGTTCCGGATCCGCGATCGTGTTTGCTGAACAGGGAGCATTGGAGGTGCCCCCGGCGCACTGGAGGCGTGGCGGCTCGGGACACCCCCCGTGACAACTCGGCACACAGCGATCGATGCTGGTCGTCTCGTGATCTGAGTCGTCTCGGCGGAGGGCGGCTGCAAGCCGCCCATAGTTGCCGCTCGAGCCGCAGCTCGGCCGGAGTCAAGGCCGCGAAGCGCCGAGTCTGCGAGGGCAGCCTTGACGCCCAGGCCGAGCGAAGGCTCTCTGCTCCGCGCAGCCAGCAGGCGACGCACCGGTGTGGGCTTCGCCTGCGGCGCTCGTGAACTGCGCGTCGTCGCAGGATGGCGCCCATCGGCATCGGCGTCGCTCGCACCTAGCACCGAGCCGAGCACCGAAGCCTGCTGCGCTGGCGATCGCGCCGGGGTGAAGCACGTGAAGCACGTGAACGGCAACGCCGGCGCAGGCGACGCGATCGCGACACCACACCAGTACCTGCTGCCCGTAGCCGCGCCGCCGGGCGATCGATGGCGGGGGCGCCGTGGTCAGAGGCTGTCGGTGGTCAGGCTTGCCGAGCGTAAAGCTTAATTATATCAATTATATGGGATGGCGACGAGCTGCGTACATGCAAAGGGCACGGACATCGCTGTTGTCGCACTGCGGGTGGTTGTGCCGGTCGGGTTCGTCGTTTGTTGCGTGTTGGCCCGGGCCAACGAACTCGCATACCGCTTGTTGGCGCGCACCAACGACCGCCCACCGAAACACGAACCAGCAGGATCAGTGCCAGTCACGCGCCCAGCCAACCGCATGCGTGGCGCGCCCAACCGCATCGCCACGCCGCAGAGAGTCGGTGGGTCACTTCTCGCGAGCACACCCGGGTCATTTCTCGCGAGCGTCGAAGTCAGTGGTTACTCGTCGTTTTCCTGCTCCTCGGGCTTGCGTTTCGATGCCCCTTTTAGCACGAGGCGATGTGCGTTGTGAATGAGGCGGTCGCAGATCGCGTCCGCGTGTGTCGGCTCGTAACCGCCCGGTAGTCGACGTCTGGTAGTGCTTTCGCGTCTCGGTCAGGGTGGCGAGCCAGGAGGCACTGATGGCAGAGACGACGACGGATCGAAGCAGCGGGCCACGCGTGGTGACCGCGCCGGTCGAGTGGACCCCGCCGCGGGGGCGTCCGCGATGGACCATGGCCGAGGGGGAGCTGATGGTCGCGGCGCTGCGGGCGAGCGGAGAAACGCCAGCCGCGTTCGCGCGGCGACATAGCTTGCATGAGGTGCGAGTTCAGCGCTGGGTGGCGCGTGTGGGTAGGAAGGCGCGATCGGCAGCGCCGGTGCGGCCGGTGGGGTTCGCGCCGGTGCGCGTCACCTCGGCACAGTCGGCGGCGAGCGGGCTCGAGGTCGTGGTCGGCGGGGCGGTGGTCCGGGTGGACCGCGGCTTCGACGACGAGCTGCTGCGCCGCGTGGTGGCGGCGCTCGGGGAGGCGTCATGCTGAGCCTGCCCCCGACGGTACGGGTGTTCGTCGCCACCGCGCCGTGCGATCTGCGCAAGCAGTTCGACGGGATCGCCGTGCTGGTCGAGCAAGGGCTGCATCACGATCCGCGGAGCGGTCACCTGTTCGTGGTGTTCAATCGGCGCGGCGACCAGGTGCGGATCTTGTTCTGGGATCGCCAGGGCTACTGCCTGTTTGCGAAACGACTCGAGCGCGGCCGATTTCGGCTGCCGTGGGATGCGCCCGCGTCGGATGCGGCGGTGGAGATGGAGGCAGCTGAGCTCGCGCTGATCCTCGAAGGGATCGACTTGCGGGGCGCGAAGCGACGCGCGCGTTGGGCCGCGACGTCGCCCGAAACAATCGACATCGCCGCATGATTTTTCGATCGCGGCCCCTGTTTCGGATCGATCGGTTCTGATAGCAGAGAGCGGTGCCTCGACGCGAGCTCGGCTCGACGACGGACGTGCCGGCCTTGCGCGCGCAGCTCGAGGCGCTTGCCGCCGCCGGCGAGCACGCGCAGGTGATCGCGACGCTGTTCGAGCTGCTCGAGAAGATGATGCGCGACCACAGCGACCTGGCTGCGCGCTACACGTCGATGCTACGCGGGATGTACCGGAGCAAGTCCGAGCGGATCTCGCCGGACCAGCTCGCGCTGTTCCTCGCCCAGCTGCCCGCCAACGAGACCACCACGCCCCCCGACGAGCCCGAGCCCCCGCCAGCGCCCGAGCCCCCGCCCAGCCTGGTCGAGGGCGACGGCGATGCGCCGCCACCCGGGCCCAAGCCGGCCAAGCCCAAGCGCGGCGGTCGCAAGCCCGTGCCGCCGTCGATGCGGCGCGAGATCGTGAAGGTCCCGGTGCCCGACGATGAGCGCCGGTGCTGCGATGCCGAGAAGCGGCTGATCGGGATCCGCACTCGGCTCACGATCGAGTACCGCCCCGGAGAAGCCTTCGTGCGGGAGGAACGCGCCGAGGTGCGCGCCTGCAAGATCTGCGAGAGCAACGTGGTGACCGCGCCGATCACACCGGCGCCGATCGAGGGCGCCCGGCCGGGCCCGAGCATGCTCGCGCAGCTCGTGACGGCGAAGAACTCCGATGCCACGCCGCTGGAGCGCCAGAGCAAGATCCTCGCGCGCGGCGGCGCGCCGATCCCACCGTCGACGCTCGGCGATTGGTACGCGGGCGCCGCGGACCTCGCCCAGCCGTTGTGGAACGCGCTTCGCGATGACACCCTTGGTCGGTACTTGATCAGCCTGGACGACACCGGCCTGGCGGTGCTCGACCGCAACCACGCGCGCGGCATCAAGCGCGGCCACATCTGGGTCTTCCTCGGCGACGGCGGCGAGGTCGGATTCTGCGACTACACCCCTGACTGGAAGGGCAAGTGGCCGCAAGCCACGCTGGCGGACTTCCGCGGCCAGGTGATCCAGTCCGATGGTTACGCCGGGCTCGGCCCGGTCTTCGCGCGCCCCAACGCGCCGCGTCGCGCGGGCTGCATGGACCATGGCCGCCGTCCGTTTGTAAAGGCACTCGACGCTGGGGATGCCCGCGCCGCGGTGGTCCTGTCGGTGATGCGCGAGATCTACGCGGTGGAAGCTCAGGCGCGCGCCGACGGCGCCGACCTCGACGAGCTCCTGCGCCGCCGGCAGCGCGACAGCCGACCGCTCGTCGACCGCCTCCATCGGATCATCGGTGATCTGGCAGGCCGCGCCACGCCCAAGAGCCCGCTGGGCAAGGCCGTCGGGTACGCCGTCCATCAGTGGCCGACCCTGATCCTGTTCCTCGACGATCCCCGGATCCCGCTGTCCAACGCGCATGTCGAGCGTCAGCAGCGCCGCACGGCGATCGGGCGACGGAACTGGCTGTTCGCGGGCTCCGACGACGCCGCCCGGCGCTTCGCGATCCTGCACACCTTGATCATCAACTGCGACCTCGTGGGCGCACCGCCCTTCGAGTACCTGCGCGACGTCTTCGGGCACCTCGCCAACGACTGGCCCATGGCCCGGATTCGCGAGCTCCTGCCCGCCGCCTGGCTCGCGAACCAGCGCCGACAGCAGCAGCCACCCGACCGAGCCGCCGACCCCGTTGACGACGCTGTCATCGACGCCGCGGCCTGACCGCGCCGTCGCCACGGCCGCGCGCCCGGCGCGTTCGCGGCGACCTCGGCGGGTCTTCGGCACGGCATTCGCCATCGCCACCACCCTCGCACCCGCCGGCCGCGTTTACGAGACGTCGACTATCGGGCGGTTACGTCGCCGCTGCATGCCGCCTGCCGCGCGCATGCACAACCGCATCGCGCGTTACGCTGCGGGCGCTGCGGGGGTGGGCCGAACTCGCACCAAGTCGCTGCCGACTGCCGCGACCGGCCAGGGGGTCGCCGCTGCTCGGGCCGACCGGCGTGGCGGGTGGCACCATCACGCCGAGCTCGCTCGACATCGTCGACATGACGCAGCTCGCCGACCGGGTCTGCCGCGGAACCCGCGGCGCCCTGACCGCTGCCCTCGCCTGCCTGCCCCGGCGTGCTCGACCTGCAGCATGATACTGCAGGTGGATCACAACATGCCGGTATCGGGTGACGCCAGAGGCTCTCTGCGAGAGAGTCGCGTCCCCGCACGCGCCGCGTGGGGCTGGAGGGTTGGAGATGATCGAGAGCGGAAGGCGTTCGGGTTCGGGTTTGTGCGAGGACGGGCGGCCCACGTGAGCGGTGGCTTCGATCGACGCGGCCGTGATTCGGCTGGAGGTGGCGCCTCCGTGCCTGACGCCGCGCGAACTCCGGGCAAGAGCACGCTCGTTCAGGGCGCGATGCCGCAGATGACGCCCCGGACGAGATCATCGTTCAATTTCGCGTGCCCGGCCTCACCAGTGCACTCCCAGACCCATTTCAGCACAGTTGCCGCGAGCAGGTGGTCATGACGACAGACCCGGCAGATCTCGACACGAGAATTTCCTTCCAGCCCCTGGCTGCCCGTCAGGACGGTCTCGAGGACCACGCCGAGCGCAGGCTGGTCCGCCCTGGGCTGTTCCTGGCCTACCTCTTCGCCAGCAGCGGAGTGCTGGCGTTCGGTCTGGCGCTGGTGCCCGCGCTGGCGACCACGTTCCGGTCTATCCATGGACTGAGCGGTGGACAAGTGGGCAACCTGCACAATCTGAAGGACCTCGGGGCGATCGTCCTCGTGCTGGCCGGCGCGACGATCCTGCATCGGATCGGGCTGGTCGCTGCGCTGAACTCTGCCGTCGTCGCGGGGCTCGCAGGTTGCGGCGCACTCTTGGTAGTGCCCGGTATGGTGGGGCTCCTGCTCGGAATGTTCCTCCACGGAGCTGCCTTCTCGCTGGGCATGATGACGATCGTGACGATGCTGTTCCGGCTGCCGGTCGCGTACCAGCGCATCTCCGCCGTGTTCGCGACCTACGGGGTCGCCAGCTTTCTGGCCCCGGCGGCGGTGGCGTTGCTCGCGACTCCCGCGCGAGGATACGCCCCGGTGTACATCCTGTACGCTGTCGTACTCGTGCTCATCCTGGTAGCCGGCGTGTTGCTGGGATGGGCTCAGGGCCCACGCCGCAATGATGGAGCCAGCGCTGAGTCTGCACGTTTCTTGTCGAAGGCACAGCTCCGCTTCTGGGCGCCGGATCTGGCGGCGTACTCGGCGCTGATGGCAGCGGAGACCATCGTGGAGGTCTGGATCACGTCCCTGGCGCAATATACGTATGCTGCGTCTATGGCAGCGGCATCGGTCCTGCTGAGCACGCTGTGGATCATCCACACGGGAGTCCGGGCTTGGGGCGACGTCCTCGCTCGGTGGCTATCGCCACGGCGTGTCGTTCTCGTAGGATCGGTGGTCGGGACCTGCGGTACCACCATCGCCTGCATGGGGAACATGACGCTGGCGTACATCGGCATGGCGATCTTCGCGATCGGGGTAGCTGCGCTCATCCCGGTTTATCAGGGCTGGATGCTCTCGCAGGTTCCCAGCCACGTGCATCCGCCCATGAATGCGGCGCTGTGCATCGGGGGGACTATCAGCGTCACCACCATGGTGTGGTTAACCGGGCTGGCGGTGGACGTCGACACCCGCCTGCCCTTCGCGATCGCGGTGGCGCTGATTCTGTTGGTCGTGGTTCGGGTTGCTCGGGTTCCGCAGCGCGCCTCGGGGTCGGATCCGCAGCGCTCATGAGTTCCATTCGCAGCATGATGGTCTTCGACACCTCCATCGACGCAGGCACCTTTGCCAGGTCGTGCAAGGAATGGGGAGTCGACACCCCATCCATTCACCCGGGTTTCCTAGAAGACGACCAGATGGTCCGAGCGCTCGACGCACAGGGACTGCGTTCATGGCTCAACCTCCCCGTCTTCTGCGCTCCGAAGTATCTCGAGCGCCATCCGGACGCATATGCCATCACCAGCCTGGGGAGAAGGGCCGCCCAGGACTGGCTCCATTTCGTGTGCCCGAGCCGGGACGATTACCTCGATAGCGCGATAGTCGGGCTACGCCGGCACCTGGCGAGGCTGTCACCCGAGGTGGTAAGCCTCGACTTTATCCGGCACTTCGTGTTCTGGGAACGGGTCGCGCTCGATGGCCTGTCCGCCGGCATCGAGGACGGCTGTTACTGCCCGGTCTGCCTGTCGCGCTTCGAGCACGAGTGCGGGGAGACCATCGATCGGAAGGACCCGGCCGCGCACCTCCGCCGCCAGCTCCTGCAGCCGTGGGCCAACTGGAAATGCCGGCGCATCCTCGACGTGGCGGAGCGGATGTTCGCCGAGATCCGTACGCTCGCACCCAGCGTCGCGCTCGCCGTCCAAACGCTCCCCTGGCGCGAATCGGACCTCGACGGCGCCATCCGGACCCGGGCTGGCCAGGACGTCCCGGCGCTGGCGCGTCTGGCGGCCATCGTAGCCCCCATGGCCTTCACCCAGATGCTCGGCCAGACGACTCGATGGAAAGAACAATTGCTCGCGCATGTTCGAGCGAGCACCGGCAAACCGGTCTGTTCCTATGTCCAGGCCGGGGCTCTGTCTCCGGACAGCGCCATCACGCCCGAGCAATTCGACTCGGAGTTGGCACTCGCCCGCGATAGCGAGCCCGCTGCGATTATGGTATTCGGCTACGAGCAGCTCGCGGCAATCCCCGAGAAGGCCGCGATCCTGCAGAAGCACTTCAGGCCGTAGCGCGCTGCAGCGGCGCGAATTTCACGGGCCGATCCCCATTGACGAGGTGCGAGCCGATGAAACGGCCAGCCCCCGTAACAGGCACCGCGTGTCGATGCGAGCCAAGCCAATTCCATGGACGAGACAACGGTGATAGCGCCACCAAAAATGGTGTTCTGCAGCACTCACAACCATGATGGCGTTTCGTAAGACAACGGCATTGTCGAGATACTGTACGTCCGCACCGCCCTACCCCGTAAGAATATTCTCTTCGCGGGCTCCGACGCCAGCGGCGAGCGCGCAGCGATCATCTGGGTGTCAGCGATCGAATCGCGCTTGACGCTCAACGTAGCGTACTGGTAGTAGGGGAAATTATAGGGGTCCCAGGAGCAACCGCGCGGGAGTTTACGGTAGGCGGTCCGACCTTCGTGCAAGCTGGTGAAAAGGCGAGGGCAGGGGACCGCATTCGGCCCGACCTGCGCGCGCTGACAGGCGATTACCTCGCCGGCGAGCGGCGCCAACGAGCGCAGAGGCGGAGCCTCGCACCATGTTGCCGCCAACGAAGCGCGACGTGGGCGACATCGCGCAGCTCACCGGTTGCGCGTCCCGCGGAGCTCAACGCCGGTTGCGCGTCCCCGCGGAGCTCAACGCCGAGTCGAGTCCGGAGCAGTCAGTCGACAACTAACTAACTAACTAAGAGCACGCCGAGTCCGGAGCAAGCCGCGCCGCAAAAAGGGGCACCGGCTGCGATCGCGGCCTGAGATATGAATCGCGCGGGGGAAGAGTCGAATCGTGCCAGGACAGGGGAGGCTCGGCGACAAGGCGAACGTTGCGCTGGACGCGCATGGCTGCCCGGCATGCCCGCATCCTGCGAGCGGTCCGGCGATCAAGGGCTCTCCGGATGTCAACGTGAACCGCCGACCGGCGCTGCGTGTAGACGACCCTGGCATTCACACCGCATGCTGTGGGAAGAACACCTGGACGGCGACCAAGGGCAGCTTGACGGTGTTCATCAACAGCAAGGGCGCGCACCGGATGGGTGATGAGACCCGCCATTGCGGTGGGATGGGCCAGCTCGCCGAGGGGTCCCCCAACGTGATCGTCGGCGACACGACCACCTCGCCCGCCGGGCCCGTGCGCAGCGCTACGCTCACACACGCCGCTTCTGGCAGCGGTACGCCTCCCAGCAGCGCAACACGCAGCGGCAACGCGTCCACCAGCAACGCGTCGCCCGGCAACGCGGCTTCGGGGAACGGCTACGACGTGGTCGAGCCTGGCACCGATCTCGACCTCGCTGCACTCCACGTCCAAGCACAAGCCGAGGTTCTTCGTGTAGCAGCCACGGCGCACATACCGTTCTGCGAAGAATGCGAGCGTGCCGGGGCCCGGAGCCGACCATGACCCACGATGAGATCGTGCAACTGCTGTGGCCGCCAGACTTCGCCATTCGCGGGACCGAAGTCTACGCCGTGCTCGACGGCGCGCGCGATGACCGCATCCACCAGATGGTGGGTTCTAGCGACCTTGCGTGGCGCTGCCTGTACGCGGGCGCAGTTCCGGCCGAGCTGCGCGAGGTCGCGCCCTACCTCGTGCACCTGCGGCCCCAGGCGTTGTTCACGAGCGAACTTCTCTCCGCATGCTGGGGTCACGCATGGGGCATCTGGTTGGTATTAGGGAGCACGTCCTCCGAGGGACATGGTTGGGTTTCGAGGCGGGCTGGCTGATGGACGCCGGATCGGTGCCCCTCAGCGGCGAAGCCTGGACCGGGTCCGGATGGTTGATGTAGATCGGTCTCCCGACCTTCCGGAGTTGAGCATAGGGCTCGCCAAGAAATAGGTGACGCCGACGGTGGGCAAACACCATCGACGTCGTGCTCCCGGTCGGACCCAGTGACGAAGCCGACCCGAAGCACTCCACGAATCCTTCATCACACGCTCGACGTCAAGGGGTGGCTCGCATCTCCGCCCTCGCCGGAGGCGGCAAGGCCGGGAGCCTGCCCCGACTGCGGTGCACCGAGCCGGCCTACGGGCGGCAGGCTCGGGCTGCACGGCCACGGGTTTCGCGATCGCCAGCTCCGTGGGCCAGTGGATGCATCGGGGCCGCCGACCTGCATCGTGATCGCGTGCCGGCGGTACTGCTGTGTGAGCTGCGGTGCGATTCTTACCGTGGTGCCACGCGGGGTCGCACCTCGACGGCACTACGGCCTCGCCGCGATCGCGATGGCGTTGACGCTGTGGGCCATCGTGCGGGAGCCCGTCGCGAATGTTCGTCGCCGGGTCTGCGCCTGGTCGGCCACGTTCGAGGCGGCGAGCCGGTGGCCGGCGCTGAAGCGCTGGGCTCAGGCCGCGCGGGCCGCGCTCGGCGACCCCGGCTTGTCGCTGATCGCCGCGGCTGCGCGCGCGGCGCAGATCGCGATCGGCCGGGCGCCACCGTCGCTGCGGCGGGCGCCGCGAGAGGCGCAAGCCTTTGCCGGGGGCAGTGCAATGCCGTGATGGCCATCGCGGTGGACGCGTCGGCAAGGCGGCGCCCACCACGTTGGATCGCCGACCGCGCTGGTCACCGCGTGGCACGCAGGAAGTCGGCCCGGCGCCTTAACAACCCGCCGAGGCCCAAGGAGATCCTGTGTCCACAGACCTGCTCCGACCGCGTGACCACGCGGAGGAAGTTGCCCTGTTTCGCGCGGAGATCGTCGGCGCGCTGGTTCGTCGCGAGCTGTCGCGCGGCGAGCTCGCTGCCGAGATCGCCAAGCTCGCCGAGGTGCGCTATCGGCCCCCAGGCCGCCGCGCCACGAAGTGCTATGGCGTCTCGACGATTGAGCGTTGGTTCTATGCGTACAAGCGAGATGGCCTCGATGGCCTCAAGCCCGACGCGCGCTCCGACCGCGGACGCGCACGCGAGCTGACTGCCGAGCAGCGCGCGCTGTTGCTCGACATTCGGCGGGAGCATCCGGGCGCGTCGGTGCCGCTGATCCTGCGGACGCTGGTTCTCGACGGCCGTCTCGCCAAGGGCGCGGTGTCGGTCACGACTGTCACGCGGCTGTATCGCGAAGCCAAGCTGCCACGTGGGGTCCGGCCGGAGGGGCACACGCGGCTGCGCTGGCAGGCCGACCATCCCGGCGCGCTGTTTCACGGCGACGTTTGCCATGGCCCGGCACTGCGCATCGGGCAGACCACCAAACCACTCAGAGTTCATGCGCTACTCGACGATGCATCGCGGTTCGTGGTCGCGCTGGAGGCGCATCACACCGAGCGAGAGGACGACATGCTCGGGTTGTTTCTCGGAGTGCTGCGCCGGCACGGCAGACCCGACGCGCTGTATCTTGACAACGGCTCGACGTACCGCGGTGAGGCATTGCGCATCGCGTGCGAGCGACTCGATATCACGCTGCTCCACGCGCAGCCGTACGACGCGCCCGCGCGCGGCAAGATGGAGAGATTCTGGCGCACGCTCCGCGAAGGCTGCCTCGACCATCTCGGCACCATGACCTCCCTGCATGACGTCCAGGCGCGCCTGCTCGCGTTCCTCGACGAGCATTACCACCAGACACCGCATGGTGGTCTGTTCGGCAAGTCGCCGGCCGATGTGTGGTCGACCGCGACCCTGCGTATCGTCGACGAGCCGACGCTCGCCACCGCGCTCACGACCCACACGCGGCGCCGCGTGCGCAAGGACGGCACCCTCGACGTCGACGGCCAGACCTGGCAGCTCGACCAGGGCTTCCTCGCCGGCGCGGTGGTCACCGTCGCCATCGACCTGACCAGTACCACGGCGCCCATCGTCGAGCATGACAAGCGGCGATACGTGCTCCGCCCCGTCGACCCCATCGCTGCGGGCAAGACGCGCCGCAAGCGCCCCGCGCCCGAGCGGCCCGCCACCATCCCGTTCGATCCACCGGGTGCGCTCCTCGACCGCGTGGTCGGTCGCCCGCCACGCCACCGGCTGCCCGAGGAGGACTGACATGATCGCGCCCTACCTCGCGCACTTTGCGCTCAAGGACCGACCGTTCTCGAAAGAGATTGCTGACAACGAGCTCTGGCTGCCCACGCCCATGCAAACCCTCGTCGAGGCGCTCAACGACCACGCCTCCGCCGTGCTCGTCAGTGATCCCGGCGCCGGCAAGACTTGCGTCCTGCGCGCGCTTCGCCCCCGGCTGCTCAAGGAGGACTGACATGGTCGCGCCCTACCTCGCGCACTTTGCGCTCAAGGACCCGCCGTTCTCGAAGGAGGTTGCCGACAGCGAGTTGTGGCTGCCCACGTCCAAACAAGCCGTCGTCGATATGCTCGTCGAGGCGCTCGACGACCACGCGTCCGCCGTGCTCGTCGGTGAGCCCGGCGTCGGCAAGACCTGCGTCTTGCGCGCGCTTCGCCACCGTATCCCCGCCGCCGGATTCCGACTCACCTACTGCCACAATGCCACGCTAGGTCGCCGCGACTTCTACCGCCAGCTATGCCACGCGCTCGGGCTGACCCCCGCGACCACGGCCGGCAGCTTGTTTTACGCGCTCAGCCGCCATGTCGAGGACAGCGCCGCCGAGCGTATTCACCCGGTGTTCCTCCTCGACGAATCGCACCTCCTTCATCAGGACACGCTCGACCATCTGCATATCCTCTTGAATTACGCTTGGGACAGTCGCGCGTTGCTCTCGCTCGTCCTCGTCGGCTTGCCCGAGCTTCGCGAGCGCCTCGCGCTTCGCCGCAATCGCTCGCTGTACTCCCGCATTCATCACCGACTCGAGATCAGCCCACTCACCCCCGACGACACCTCCGAGTACCTCCGCATGCGCCTCGAGCGCGTCGGCTGCACCCGCGAGGTCTTCGCCTCCGATGCCACCGTGCTGCTCCACGAAGCCACCGTGGGCGCCATGCGCGATCTCGACCGCCTCGCCGCCGCGGCACTCCGCGAATCGGCGCGCAAGAAGCGCAAGCTCGTCGAGCGCGACGTCGTCACCCAGGTCATCGAGGCCGATACCCGGGAGCGCGACCGATGAGCTTCGAACGCCTTGTCAACCTCCCTCACCTCGCCGCCCTCGAATCCGCAGTCTTGAGCTCGTCTCGTGCCTTGCTTGCCACCTATCCCGAGGCCGGTCGCGAACTCTGCGATGGCGAACCCATCGAGGTGTCCGTCGTCCGCGCACTCGTCGAGGACTGCGATCACTTACTCGCCGCCTTGGATGACTACCGCTCGCACCTTGTCGTCGACCGTCCCAGAAATCGGCGCTTCGCGCTTTTGGGTGACGGTGTAGCGCGTGGATCTGGCTGAGAACGCGGGCTGCCACGCACCCTGCGGCGCCGGTAAGGGCGAGCTCGCTGCGCTCGGCGCCTGCGGCGCCCCTTGCCTGCGCCTCGGGGCGTGGCGGCCTGCCTATGTGGCGAGTGCCGGTGGGACCGGCCTCGCCTATCAGTGGCCAAACGGGCAGTGGCAAGCGAGCACCCCATCTGCTCCGCCGTCAGGTGTGAAAAGAAACAAACGAATCAGCGGGGTGCTCGTAGGTATCCTGGCCATTCAACTGCGTGTTGCCAAGGGCTGGCAGGTCACTGCCACCACGCGGGACGAGCGGCAGCGGGTGGTCGTGGACGTCGAGCCGACGCGAACGACAGCGGTGTGTTCGGGGTGTGGCGAGACCAAGCTGCGGATCCACGACATCAAGCCGGCGCGGCAGTGGCGGCATCTGGACGCATGGAACGTGCCGACGATGGTGCGGTCGACGTTGCGGCGCGTGCGCTGCCGACACTGCGGCGTGCGCGTCGAACAGGTGCCGTGGGCGCGGACCCGGTCGCGGTTCACCCACGAGTTCGAGGCCGAGGTGCTGCGCCGTGCGCGTGACACCTCGATCCTCCGCGTATGCCGACAACTCGGGCTCCACTGGACGTCGGTGATGCGCCTCATCGAGCGCTGGGTCGAGGAGTCCGCTGCACGCCACTTTCGCGCACGGCTCAAGCACATCGGCGTCGACGAAATCAGCTACGGTCGCGGCCAGCATAAGTACCTGACCGTCGTATGGGACCACGACCGGAGCCGGATCGTCTGGCTCGGCCGCGGCAAGGAGCGCGACACGCTCGACGGGTTCTTCACCAAGCTCGGGCCGAGGCGCGCGCATCGCCTGGTGGCGGTCACGATGGACATGGCCCAGGGCTACATCAGCTCCGTCGGGGCGCACGCGCCGCAGGCGGCGATCGTGTTCGACCGGTTCCACATCGAGCGGTACCTGACCTGGGCGGTCGACGAGGTCCGCAAGCACGAGTTCTGGCGCCGTGGCGGCGCGTATCGCAAGGCGGTCCACGGCAAGCGGTTCCTGCTGCTGCGCAAGTACCGCCGCGTCCACTGGCGCCGCCGTGGCGCACTCGCCCAGCTGCTCATGATGAACAAGCGCCTGTTCCGGACCTACGTGCTCAAGGAGCAGTTCGAGCACGCCTGGACTTACACTACGGCTCGCGGCATGCGCGAGTTCCTTGAGCGCTGGCGACGATTGCTCAACTGGTCGCGTCTGCGGCCGCTTATCCGGTTCTGGGAGATGCTCTGGCGTCACATCGATGGTGTCACCGCCTGGGCCGAGCACCGCCTCACCAACGCCGCGGTCGAAGGGCACAACAGCATCATCCGGGGAATCAGCCAGCGTGGCCGCGGCTATCGCAACCCGAACAACCTCATGCAGGTGCTCTATCATGCGTCTTGGAGGTAGCCCGACGAGCCATCACCCGAATGCGCGAAGGGCGTGAAAGAGCTGCACCCAACTTCAAACGGCTCCAAGGTTATTAGCTCTCATGCTCCTGTTTGCGACAAGACTTGGCGGCCGGTAACGCCGGAGAACCTCTAAGATGTCGACGACACCTGACTTGCTCACAAGGGCGATGCAATATTCCTCGACAGATCAAAGCCTCGGGGCGTGCTGGAGCTTGGTCGTGAAAGGAATTGAAGTAGGCTGGCTCGACGACGGCGAACTATTTGATCTACTTGAGCACCTACGGGTTCATCGCGACTTCGGAGTCGAAGAGCTGTTGTTTGCACATCTTGGCATCTCCTCCGTGTATCGCTTCTCGATGATCACGCGACGCGCCCCTCGTCGAGGATGATTGTAGCCCTCACTGCGATCACGACAGGAGCCTCGGAATGAGCTGCGCGTAGCGTGAAGTACCATTGCAAGCACGGTGCGCGCAGGCGCTCGGCTCCGTGCCCTCTCGCTATGATGCAGTGTCATTGACGTTCAGTCTGACTCTCGGGGTTGCTGACCAAGTCCGTACCGGATTCAAGCGCTTGAACTTTGAGACCGAGAGTCACACGTCGAGGATGCCGTCGAGGGAGCCCTGACCCTCGCGGATCAGCGTGATGGTGTCGCCGTCGACCTCGATCACCGTCGACGGCGCCGCG
>Ga0302205_10000610_pt1 | contig 14453 bp, 9 predicted proteins | sample II_Fen_E1_3_FD_194582 | JGI IMG/M metagenome (GOLD analysis project Ga0302205, IMG submission 194582) | Peat permafrost microbial communities from Stordalen Mire near Abisko, Sweden - II_Fen_E1_3 | ecosystem: Environmental > Terrestrial > Soil > Wetlands > Permafrost | place: Sweden: Abisko...
AATTATAGTTATTTGCTGATAACGGATTCAAATCCTGTATATAATCAATAAATACACAATGAAAAACTCGAAATTATTTTTGTTAATCGCATTCGTATCGTGCTTGTTGTTACCTCTTCATGCTCAAAAGTTCAATAATTTAGCCCAGACTCCTCCGATGGGTTGGAATAGCTGGAACAAATTTGCATGCGATGTAAGTGAAGTGTTGATACGTGAAACAGCTGATGCCATGGTGTCTTCAGGAATGAAAGCTGCGGGATATGAATATATCATAATTGATGATTGCTGGCAGGTGAGCCGCGACAGCCTGGGCTTTATTATTCCCGATTCCAAGCGATTCCCTTCAGGTATCAAAGCATTGGCCGATTACGTTCATTCCAAAGGATTGAAGTTTGGTATCTATTCATGTGCTGGGGATAAAACGTGTGGTGGGCGTCCTGCCGGACGTGGGCATGAATATCAGGATGCTGTGATGTATGCCAAATGGGGTGTGGATTATTTGAAATACGACTGGTGTAATACCGATAAATTAAATGCTGAAGGTTCATACATTACCATGCGCGATGCCCTTCACGAAGCAGGCAGACCGATTGTATTCAGTCTCTGTGAATGGGGAAATAACAAACCCTGGTTATGGGCTAAAGAAGTAGGACACCTCTGGAGAACTACTGGCGATATTTATAATTGCTTCGATTGTATCAATGATCATGGAACCTGGAAATCATGGGGTGTCATGCAGATTATTGATAAGCAGGATAGCCTTCGTCAATATGCTGGACCGGGTCATTGGAATGATCCGGATATGTTGGAAGTCGGTAATGGTATGTCGCTGAACGAATCGAGGGCGCATTTTTCAATGTGGTGTATGCTCGCCGCCCCCTTGGTTGCCGGAAATGATTTACGCACCATGACTCCCGAAATACAGAGTGTTCTGGCCAATAAAGAAGTAGTTGCTGTTGATCAGGATTCATTGGGTATTGAGGGCTTCAGGTATTCTATCAAGGACAGTGTTGAAACATGGTTGAAGCCGCTCAAAGATGGACAGTGGGCAGTGTTCCTGTTGAATCGGAGTAAATCTTTGAAAACCATTCATCTTGACTGGAAAACATTCGCTGTTACCGACTCTTTTTCGAATAGAACACTTGATACTACCGGTAAGGAAATCTATAAAATGCGTGATCTGTGGCTAAATAAGAATACTGGTGATACCCGCAAACCCACGAAAGTTATCATTCCTGCTCATGATATACTCTGTTTGAAATTATTCAAATAAGAAATAAATATTTCAAAAACAGGATTACTTTAGAAACATACAATACCTTAAAATCGGTTTAGAACTAATACTTTTACGCTCTATACTTTTAGACGGTATTTTTCAGCCTCAAATTTAATAACCATTACTAACACAAAGGAATCATTATGACTTTTCAGAAACTAAGTTTGAAAGAGAAAGTAGGGTATGGATTCGGAGATGCAGCTGCATCAATGTTCTGGAAACTTTTCTCCATGTATCTCATGTTTTTTTATACCGATATTTTTGGAATATCAGCAACCGTAGTGGGAACCATGTTTTTAGTGACCCGTATCTGGGATGCCTCCTTTGATCCTTTCGTTGGAATTTTAGCTGACCGTACAAAATCGCGGTGGGGTAAATTCAGGCCTTATTTGCTTTGGATGATGATCCCATTTGGTGTATTTGGTGTTTTTATGTTCTCTACTCCAAACCTGGGGCCAACCGGGAAAATAGTATATGCTTATATTACCTATTCTTTGATGATGATGGTTTATTCTCTGATCAACGTGCCGTATGCATCGCTGATGGGAGTTATGACATCTGATGGCAAACAACGCACGACACTGGCTTCATATCGAATGATATTTGCCTTTAGCGGTAGTCTGTTGGTCTTGGCGGCAGCCGAGCCATTGGTTGATATCTTTAGTAAAATGAACGGTGGTGCTATCAACCTGAAAATGGGATGGCAATATGCTGCCATTGTTTTTGCATTGGTAGCCATAGTGTTCTTCTTTATTTGTTTCTCCTGGACAAAAGAAAAAGTAAAACCGGTAGTTGAAAAAACTTCCTTGAAACATGATCTTAAAGACTTGTGGGCAAATCGTCCCTGGTTTATATTATTAGGCGCTGGCGTTGCTGTTATTTTCTTTAATTCCATTCGTGATGGCGCCGCTATTTATTATTTTAAGTATTATGTGACTACCCAGGATGCTTTTCAGATTAATTCATTGAAGCTGACCATTACACTTAGCAGCATGTATTTTGTATTGGGACAGGCTGCAAATATCCTTGGAGTAATTTTGGCTATTCCGGTATCAAGTCGTATAGGCAAAAAAGGCACCTTTATGACAGCAATGCTTTTAGCTACTGTTTTGAGCGGCTTCTTTTATTTTATCGACCGCAGCAATACCACCCAAATCTTTGTAATGCAATTCCTGATCAGTTTATGTGCGGGTATTACACTCCCATTGATTTGGTCCATGTATGCTGACGCTGCCGACTATTCCGAATGGAAAACAAAACGTCGTGCAACAGGTCTTATTTTTTCGGCTTCATCCATGTCCCAAAAATTCGGTTGGACTATTGGGGGGGCACTCGCAGGATGGCTATTGGGATATTATGGCTTCCAGGCTAATGTGGTACAAACCGAAACAGCACAGAACGGTATTCGGATGATGTTAAGTTTCTTCCCGGCTATTGGTACCTTATTAGGCGTACTTTTTATGTTCATTTATCCATTGAATGAAACAAAAATGAAAGAAATTGGTGATGATCTTAATAAACTCAGGAAATAATTTTCTGAATACTGTTTTTCTTTCTATTGGCTTTCGGGAATTCAAATCGACTTCTTTCGATTTCAGTTATAGTCAGTATAACTGAAATTGAAAAGTCAAAGATTTAATTCCGCTTATCGAAGATTAAATCCAAAGGTGTTTCCCGCCAGCTGCTTATTCCTGATAACCCGACAAAGGCTCTTTCGCAAAAGAGATAATCCAGTCATTATGTGAACTTGTTTATGCAAGGACTTCATCCGAAAATAGATTGGTAGTCCTTAAAAAATAAACACAGACTTTGAAGAAATGAAAAAAAAGCTTTTCCTTATTCCAATCCTAAGTTTGATTCTATTTTCAGTATTTGCTGAAAATAAATCCTTCAATACCAATCTGACACCCGAAACAAGAGCTGCAAAACTTGTTTCGCAGCTATCCCTTGCTGAAAAGATTTCCCAGCTGAAAATAAGTTCGTACGAAAATATTAAGAACTATGTGGATGCACGTGGCTTGGTGAATGTCGACAGCCTGAAGAAAAACTTTCCCCAAGGTGTCGGTGGTATCGGCCTGGATATTAACCTGGATCCCTTGGCTTATGTGAATGTGGCCAACTCCATTCGTCACTATAACAATACGCTGTCTCATCCGATCCCACCCATGTTTATTGGCGAAGGGCTGCATGGGTTTATGGCAAACGGCGCAACTGTTTTTCCTCAGGCTATTGCTTTAGGATGTAGTTGGGATCCTGCCTTATTGGAGCAGATCTTTTCTGTAACAGCTCTCGAAGCTTCTGTCAGGGGCGTAAAACAACTTTTTTCACCGGTGCTCGATTTAGCCCGTGAACCCAGATTCGGCCGTACTGAGGAAATGTATAGTGAAGATCCCTACCTGGCAGCTGTCTGTGGACAAGCTGCTGTCTGGGGTTTTCAGGGACATACTGGTTTGCCCGGTACTTCTCAGGTTGCAGCAACCCTGAAACATTTTGTAGGACATGGCCAGCCGGAAGGTGGTCGGAATGTGGCACCCATCAATATCTCTGCATACGATCTAATGAATACCCACATCCTGCCGTTTGAAAAATGCATACAAGCAGGGGCACTGGGTGTTATGCCATCCTATAACGAAATGAACGGAACTCCAAACCATGGCAGTAAATGGCTATTACGGGATATTCTGCGGGGCAAACTGGATTTCAAAGGGCTAATTCCTTCCGATCAGGATGCTATAAGTGAACTTTATCGCACCCATGGTGTGGTGTCGTCATTTGCCGGGGCGGCTAAACTGGCTCTTGAAAACGGCGTAGACCTGGATCTTCGTTTTAGAACAGGAGCTTATGATGAACTTGAAAGTCTTGTGAAATCCGGTAAATTAGATGAAAAGCTGATTGATGAATCAGCAACTCGTTTCCTGACCCTGAAATACAAACTGGGTTTATTTGAGGCAAAGGATTTGAATGGTTCCAACATGCTTAATGTGACTAATTCCGCTAGGCACAAAGCGCTTGCGTTGGAAGTTGCCCAAAAATCACTGGTGTTGTTGAAGAATAACTTAAATACGTTGCCTCTGGACGCTTCAAAATTGAAAACTGTTGCAGTGATAGGTCCTTTGGCAAAAGGAGTTCATTTTGGAGGTTATACTGCTGAACCGCGTCATGGTATCGATGTATTGCAAGGCATACGAAATTTTGCAGGTACTAAGTTTAAGGTGGAGTATGCCGAAGGCTGCCGCCTGGCTGCCGAGGAAAGCTCATTTTGGAAGGATAAAGTCCAAACCCCCGTCGATGAGGATGTAAATAGAATTTTGTTGAACGAAGCTGTGAATGTAGCTGCACAAAGTGATGTCGTTGTACTGGCTTTGGGTGAAACGGTTGCTTTTAGTCGGGAGGCCTGGGGTGAGAATCATTTAGGCGATCGGGATAATCTGGATTTATTGGGGAAACAAAACCAATTGGTGGAGATGTTGCTAAAAACAGGTAAGCCTGTTATCGTTTTAATGTTTGGAGGCCGTCCCTTGAGCTTTAATTATGTAGCTGAAAATGTTCCTGCAATCATTCAGGTTTTCTATCCGGGTCAGGAAGGAGGAACAGCCATTGCGGATGTCCTTTTTGGCAACGTAAACCCATCCGGTAAATTATCGGTCACCATTCCAAAATCTGTTGGACAGTTGCCTTGCTATTACAGCCGCAAGCCTTCGCGTATGCGAAGTTATATCAGTTTTAAAGGCAGTGAGCCTTTATATCCTTTTGGGTTTGGATTATCGTATACCCGTTTTGAGTATTCCGCCCCAACGATCGATAAAACAGATATTTCCAGTACCCAGTCTGTAAATGTTTCGGTTCAGGTTACCAACACCGGCAAGGTAGCCGGAGAGGAAATTGTTCAATTATATATCCATGACCTCATCAGTAGAGGTGTTCGTCCAATAAAAGAGCTTAAGGACTTCACCCGTGTCGCCCTGTTACCAAATGAATCAAAGACTGTTACATTTGCCATTACACCTGATAAACTCGCGTATTACAACCCCGAACTGCAAAAGGTGATTGAACCCGGTGACTTTGAGGTTCAGGTTGGCCCGAACTCTGAGGATGTAAAAACAGTGAACTTTCAGGTGATACCTTAGTCATCAAGACGATACAAAGACCCTGTAATCCAAAGGAATAATATCGTTGATTTCAAAGAAACTAACTAAATAAACAATCAATACTAACTCTCCTGGTTTTCCATTAATGGCCGGGGGCAATTAAATAAAATATGAAATACGGACATTTTGATGACAACAGGCGTGAATACGTCATTACCAACCCACGTACTCCCTGGCCCTGGATTAATTACCTGGGCAACGAGGATTTCTTTAGCTTAATTTCAAATACAGGTGGAGGATACTCTTTCTATAAGGATGCCAAATTTCGCCGTATCACCCGGTATCGGTATAATAATGTACCCATGGACAGTGGCGGAAAGTATTTTTACATCAATGATGGGGATTCAGTATGGAGTCCGGGCTGGAAACCCTGCAAGACAGAACTGGATAGTTACGAGTGTCGTCATGGAATGAATTATACGATTATTAAGGGAGTTAAGAATGGGGTAGAGGCGGAAGCTTTGTACTTTGTTCCCCTGAAAACCTGGGCTGAAGTACAAAAGCTTACCCTGCGCAATACCACCAGCGAAATCAAAACTCTGAAGATCTTTTCGTTTGTTGAGTGGTGCCTGTGGAATGCTGCCTCCGATATGGAAAATTTTCAGCGGAATTTCTCTACCGGTGAGGTGGAAATAGAAGATTCAGTGATTTATCACAAAACGGAATATAAAGAACGCCGCAATCATTTTGCATACTATTCAGTGAACGAACCCATACAGGGTTTTGATACCGACCGGGAAACATTTTTCGGCCTATACAATGGCTTTGATGAACCGCAGACAGTCCTTGAAGGGGCTCCCCGCAATTCGGAAGCTCATGGTTGGTCGCCTATTGCATCGCATTACGTAGAAGTCGTATTACAGCCTGATGAGACCAAAGAGTTAGTCTATGTATTGGGGTATGTTGAAAACGCACAGGATGACAAATGGGAAAGCAAAAATATTATCAATAAAACCAAGGCAAAAGCCACAATTGCCCGTTTCGATACGGCTGAAAAAGTAGATAATGCCTTGGAGGAATTGAAAGTCTATTGGGATAATTTATTGAATGTTTTTACCATTAAGACAGGTGAAGAAAAGCTTGATCGTATGGTAAATATCTGGAATCAATACCAATGTATGATTACCTTTTGTTTTTCACGGTCTGCTTCGTTCTTCGAAAGTGGCATTGGCCGTGGGATGGGCTTCCGAGATTCGAACCAGGATCTGGTAGGCTTTGTGCACCAAATCCCTGAACGGGCCCGCGAACGGATCATCGACATTGCTTCCACACAGTTCCCGGATGGGGGTTGCTATCATCAATACCAGCCGTTGACAAAAAAAGGAAACAATGAAATAGGACAAGGGTTCAACGATGACCCTTTGTGGCTGATCCTTGGTACCACCAGTTATATCAAGGAGTCGGGCGACTTTACGATCCTTGATGAACCGGTGCCTTTCGATAATGAAGAAGGCTCAGAAGTGTCGCTATTCCATCACCTGACTGTTTCTTTCGATCATGTGGTGAATAACCTCGGACCTCTTGGCTTGCCGTTAAGCGGACGTGCCGACTGGAATGATTGCCTGAACCTGAATTGCTTTTCAAACGACCCCAACGAGAGTTTCCAGACTACTGAAAATAAATCGGAAGGTAGCCAGGCACAGAGTCTGATGATTGCAGGACTCTTTGTAGTCTATGGCCGTGATTATGTAGAGCTGTGCAAAACTATTGGGAACATTGCCGAAGCTGACCGTGCCCAATTTCATATCGATACCATGGTGGAAGCTATCAAAACCCATGGCTGGGATGGCGACTGGTTTATCCGTGCATACGATTACTTCGGAAATAAAATTGGCTCGAAGGATAATGAGGAATCTAAGATATTCATAGAATCCAATGGGTGGTGCACCATGGCAGGAATTGGACTTGAAGAAGGCCTGGTAGCCAAAGCCCTCAATTCAGTCAAGGAACGCCTCGATTGCGAACATGGGATTGTCCTCAATAACCCCCCATTCACCAAATACTATATTGAATACGGCGAAATATCAACTTATCCTCCGGGTTACAAGGAAAATGCCGGCATCTTCTGTCACAACAATCCCTGGATCATGATCGGAGAGACTGTACAGGGACGGGGAGACAGGGCCTGGGAGTATTTCCGCAAGATCTGTCCTTCTTACCTCGAAGAAATCAGCGACCTCCATAAAACGGAACCCTATGTTTATGCACAGATGATTGCCGGGAAAGATGCTTTTTTACCCGGTGAAGCTAAAAACTCCTGGCTGACAGGTACTGCCGCCTGGAACTACTATGCCATCACGCAGTATATCCTGGGCATCCGTCCTACCTATACGGGACTAATGATCAATCCTTGTATCCCGCCCGAATGGAAAGGCTTTCAGGTTACCCGTCAGTTCAGAGGGGCAACCTATCGGATTGACGTGAAAAATCCTCATGCTAGCATGAAGGGTGTTGCTTCGCTTCTGGTAGATGGACTGGCTGTGGATGGTAATATTATTCCACTCATGCCTGCCGGTAAAACATATGCCGTAGAGGTTGTGATGATTTAAATTCAACTTTCACCCTTCCCAATTCATTATCCCTTGGGAAGGGTGAAAATAACCCGATACTACTATGAAATACGAATTTCTTCAACTTCGCCAGGAGCTTAAAGAAGAGCTTACCCACAATATCCTTCCTTTCTGGATGACTAAAATGGCTGATGCCGATCGTGGTGGTTTCTACGGACAAATGACCGGCAAGAATCAGTTAATGCCTGATGCTCCCAAAGGAGGTATCCTGAATGCCCGAATTCTGTGGACATTTTCATCAGCTGCTTTGTATTTTAAAAATCCGCTTTACACCGAATATGCCCGGTTGGCTAAAGCCTACATCTTCGATCATTTTTTTGATGAGGTGAATGGGGGTGTCTATTGGCAGTTGAATGCCGACGGTACTCCGGACGATACAAAAAAACAAATTTACAACCAGGCTTTTTTCATGTATGGACTGGTGGAATTCTATCGGGCAACAGGTGATAAACAATCCCTGGAGAAAGCCATTGAACTGTTCCTGTTGATTGAACGGCACAGCTTCGATACCCGGGCAAACGGATATTTCGAAGCCTATAGCCAGGATTGGGTGTTGTTGGAGGATTTGCGTCTAAGTGAGAAAGATGCCAACGAAAAGAAAACCATGAATACCCATCTGCACATCCTGGAGGCATATACAAATTTGTTCAGGGTCTGGGATGATCCGATCCTCGAAAAACAACTTCGCAATTTAATCGAACTGTTCCTTGATAAAATAGTCAATTCGCAAACAGGCCATCTCGACCTTTTCTTTGATGAAGACTGGGTCTGTAAATCCACTCTCTTTTCATACGGCCATGATATTGAAGCCGCCTGGCTGCTCGATGAGGCTTCCCAGGTGCTTGGGGATATTGACCTGATACACCAGGTTCAGGCTTTGTCGTTGAAAATAACTAATGCTGCTGCAGAAGGATTACAACCCAATGGCTCCATATGGAACGAAAAGAACTATGCCACCGGACATGTTGATACAAACTGTGATTGGTGGCCGCAGGCCGAATCGATGATTGGATTTTTCAATGCCTATGAAATTTCCCATGACGAGGCTTATGCCAGAAAGACACTTGCTGCCTGGGAATTTATTAAAAAATATCTTATCGATAAAAATGCTGGGGAATGGCATTGGTCGGTTTCAGCTGCCGGGAAAGTGGATGATAAAAATGATAAAGCGGGATTCTGGAAATGCCCGTACCACAACAGCCGCATGTGCCTGGAACTATTGACCAGGATTAAAAAATAATGTTTTCTCATTCGAAACTTTTTCTTCATAACCTCTAAAAATCTAATCTACATGTCAATCACTAAAAAAGCCATTCTGTTTTTTGCTGTAACTTTTCAACTGTCATTGTGTTATTCAGCAACTCATACTTCTACACGTAAGGCTCCCCAAAATTCCCCGGTTGCTCTCAATGGAAAACTTCAGGTTATCGGTACCCAATTGTCGAACGAAAAAGGAAATCCCCTCGTATTGCGTGGGGCAAGCCTCGGCTGGCATAACCTGTGGCCCCGGTTTTATAATGAAAGCGCTGTTGCCTGGCTGGCTACCGACTGGAATTGCAATGTGATTCGTGCTTCCATGGGAGTAGGGTTGGACGATAGTTACCTCGAAAATCCCGATTATGCACTCCAATGTATGACCAACGTTATTGATGGAGCTATACGGCAAGGAATTTATGTGCTGATCGATTTCCACAGCCATAAGTTGCATACTACTGAAGCAAAAACTTTCTTTACCGGGATGGCCCGAAAGTACAAGAATACCCCAAACGTCATGTATGAGATCTGGAACGAACCCGATAACTATTCGTGGGGTGTGGTAAAACAGTATTCAGAGGAATTGATTTCGACCATTCGCTCCATCGATACCAACAACCTGATTCTGGTTGGTTCGTCCCATTGGGATCAGGATATTGATTCTGTGGCAGGCAATCCGGTCCTGAACGCGAAGAATATAATGTATACCATGCATTTCTATGCCGGAACCCACAAAAAGTGGCTTCGCGACCGTACGGATGCTGCTATGGCTAAAGGTATCCCTGTCTTCATTTCCGAATGCGCCGGTATGGATGCTTCGGGTGATGGACCTATCGACCAGGTAGAATGGAAAGCATACCTTGAATGGATGGATTCCCGCAAATTGAGCTGGATAGTATGGTCGGTCTCCGATAAAAATGAATCCTGCTCCATGTTATTACCGCGGGCTTCCTCCACCGGTAATTGGGATAATGGCCTTCTGAAAAGCTGGGGTAAGATCTGTCGTGCTGCGATTCGTGAGCGAAATTCTAAATAAACGCCTCTTTTTAACTCCTTAGAAATAAACGAGTAATAAGTATATTTAAATGCAATTATATATTATTAATCTTTGAAGCTAGATTATTCAAGGAATATTCTATTTATTTGCATAACCTTAACTGTTACTGTATGCAAATATCCAATATTTTTCGAGAAGTAACACTCCTTTCAGATGAAGATTGTTTTGTGGTGAATTCACGGGTAAAGACAGAATTTACTTATCCGGTGCATGTTCATCCTGAATATGAGCTCAATTTCATAGAAAATGGTAAGGGTGCAGGACGTTTAATTGGTGATTCGATTGAAGAAATTGATGATTTGGAATTGTGCCTGATTGGAAATGAAAATCTGGGGCATGCCTGGATGAATAATAATTGCCAATCGGACGAAATTCACGAAATTACGATTCATTTTTATAGACAGTTGTTATTGGATAGTCTGTTGAAGAAAAAGCAGTTCCATTCAATATCATTGTTGCTTGAAAATGCAAAAAAAGGAGTTGTATTTTCGAGAAAAACTATCGAATTGGTAAAACAGGATTTATATAGCTTGTCTAATAGTTCAAAAGGTTTTTACTCCGTGATTGATCTGTTCACCATTTTATATAAACTGTCAATAGACCCCGATTCAAGGATTTTATGTACCAGTACTTTTGTTAATCAGGATGAATCTTCTGAAAGCCGCAGAATTCAAAAAGTTCTAAACTACTTGAACAGCAATTACCAGAATGAAATTCGCCTGTTGGATGTTGCCACCCACGTGAATATGTCCGAAGTATCTTTCAGCCGTTTTATGAAAAAGCGTACCGGCAAGAATTATATTGTATACCTGAACGACCTGCGGTTGGGTATTGCTTCACGCCAGCTGGTGGACTCCAGCAAGACTATTTCCGAAATCAGCTACGAGTGCGGATTCAATAACCTGTCGAATTTCAACCGCATCTTTAAAAAGAGAAAGGGATTTACCCCCAAGGAGTTCCGTGAGAATTATTCCAAGATGCGTATCCTGATTTAAACCCATCAGCGGGGTGTATCATTAAAACTCCCTGCCGGGGCAGCATCATTCCGGCCTGGTGGATTTCCTTTCGTCTATTTGTCTCCTGAATTTCTGAGTCTTTCCCGACGATGCTTGTCCCTGAGACTTCAGGTACCGCATTCGGGCATTGTCTCCTGTCAATTCCTATCGCAATCCGTTCCAAACAAAAAGCCTCCCGGGTCGATCGACCCGGGAGGCTTTTTTTGATTCAAACAATTCAGGATTTACAATAATCTTCCCATTTTGTTCCAAGCATACTGCCTGTTTTTATGAATTCATCGTGCATCCCGAAACAGGCTTCCAGGTTCTGTGGCGTATGAGTCACACTGGAGAGTTTGATATAATCGGTCAACATTTGTTTGTATTCAGGTGCCACACAATTTTCAATAATTTCCTCGGCACGTTGGATCGGCGATTTACTGCGTAAGTCGGCAATACCATGTTCGGTAATGATCACGTTCACCGAGTGTTCGTTCTGGTCAACATGTGATACCATTGGTACGATGGAGCTGATTTTACCACCCTTGGCAGTTGCCGGGGTAGTGAAAATAGAAATATACGCGTTGCGGGTAAAGTCACCTGAACCGCCAATTCCATTCATCATTTTGGCACCCATTACGTGCGTGCTGTTTACGTTTCCATAAATATCGGCTTCCAGGGCCGTATTGATGGTGATTAATCCCAGCCGGCGTGCTATTTCAGGATTGTTTGATATCTCCTGTGGACGAAGAACGATCTTGTCACGGAAGAAATCCAAATCGGCGTAGATAGTCTTCAGAACTGCATTGGTCACAGTCAGGGAACATCCACTGGCAAATTTCACCCGTCCTGCACGGATCAGGTCAATGACTGCATCCTGGATAACTTCGGTGTACATTTCAAACGAAGGAATATCCGGATTTGCTCCCAGGGAAGCCATTACGGCATTGGCAATATTTCCCACACCCGATTGGATCGGCAGGAATTCAGCTGGAATACGGCCTGATTTGATTTCTGCCACCAGGAATGAAGCCACATTGGCTCCAATCTGATCGGTAATGGCATCGGTAGGGCTAAAGCCGCCAACTTCGTCGTTGCGGTAGGTCTCCACCACGCATAATATCTTCGAAGGATCCACTTTCAACACGGTAGATCCAATGCGGTCGGAGGGTTTATAAATTGGAATTTCACGGCGATAGGGAGGATCCAGGGGTTGGTAGATGTCATGGAATCCCCTGAGTTCTTTCGGGTGATTATGGTTTAATTCGATGATTATAAAATCAGCCAGCTGGGCAATGGTAGGCGAAATACCAACTCCGGAAGTTAATACTAATTCTCCTTCAGCATTGATATCGCAGACTTCGATAATGGCGAATTTCGGTTTAGGCATAAAACCGTACCGTAATTCCTGTGCCAGCACGGATAGGTGCATGTCGAAATAAGGGGCACGCTCAGCATTCAAAGCCACGCGCAAATCTTTATTCGATTGGTAAGGGGTGCGGAATAAAATGGCGTTGGCACGTGCCAGTGCGCCATCCAGTGAGTCGCCGGTAGAAGCTCCGGTGTACATCCCGATTTTAAACTCTTTTCCATCAGCATGAAACGCTTCGGCACGTTTAGCAATGGCTGTTGGTACTTCTTTTGGGCATCCGGCAGGTGTAAATCCGCTAAATCCGATGATGTCCCCATCGTTTACATAGCTTGCTGCCTCTTCGGCAGTCACAAATTTGAAAGATTGTTGCATTTCTGAGTTATTTTTCAATTATTCTAATTGCTTGGTGGTGAGATTATTGTTCTTCTGACTGTCAGGTGTAGATCCGATTCAGGTTCCCAGCTGATTTTGAGCGCAAAATTACCAAATAAAATCCAATTACTATACTGAAACTCCAACTAATTAAAGAAATATTTCAGTAATCACATGCCCCTTTTTCCATACACCCGAAAATGATCTAGTCCGTGATCGAAACGATGTTGTTTATTTTATTTTAATGCCGACAGTTCCTCGAAGTCACCGGGTTTGTGCCGTACTACCTTTCAGCCTGCATACACCGACAAATGCTGCTGTTCTTGAACGGAAGCATTTCGCGACTTTGTCTTCTTTTTTTGATGGTTACTTGCTTCGGATTGCTATCCAGTTTGTTCAGGGTAAAGTGAGGGCAAAGAGAGAGCAAAGTGAGGGCAAAGAGAGGGTAAGGAGGGGTGCGGTCCTCTTTGCCTTCACTTTGCCCTCACTTTGTCCCCTTTCTGAACTCTCTTTGCATCGAAAGGATGCTGGTGGGCAGGGAGAGGGAAAGGATCCGGATCATCAATAAGCTGAAATGTCCCGGATCTATTCTGAAAATGAATCTGCAGGCACGTAAGTTTAGGTTTCGCAGTTCCTTGCAGTCTGTCGGTATATATTAAATGTCCTGCTATTCACCCTGAAGTCCGATTATAAAAAAAGACTACCAACCCTTGTTTCGGTTGATAGTCCTGTAGATTTTCCTAAAAGAAGGAGGGCTATAATTTCTTTTCTAATTTTCTTTTAACCGTAAAGGTAGAAGTACTGATTTTAGCAATGAATACCCCCCTGGGTAAAATGCTCAGTGAGATTTTTTCATTCTCCACTATTCTTTTAGTAAGCAAAACCCGGCAATGTAAGTCGCTAATGGTTATTAATGCGCTGTCATTTAGTCCTGTGACTTGAAAATAATCAGTTGCCGGGTTAGGATGTATCCGTATAACCGGTGTTTTTGCAGTAAGCGTGCCTGAAGTCATCATTTTATCTATATTAGTCATAATGGTTGGTACGTATTTGTTTTTTAAGCAGATTTTAAATCAACTGAAGTGTGGTTCATGCACCTGTATTATTCTTTCAATCATATATTGGGTCTTTGCCGGCAGGGAAAGCCTTGTCTTTTTTTTAGGGCTTATCTTGTTTGTTCGGAGGTTGTTTTTTTTGAATAGCCTGGCGCCTCTGCTGTTAATTACTTAACTTCAAAAACCTCCAGGCTTTTACAAACACATAAATAGATAAAGGTAATTTTTATAGTCAGGTTTAAAAAGTCTTTGCAATGTGTTTCCCAGCCCTGTTAAAAGTCTGTTGATGGTGTTCGAAACCTTTTCTGTCAGAGACCTGCATGGGACGCCCCGGTATGGCCTTTGATCCTTTTG
>Ga0302205_10000612_pt1 | contig 14437 bp, 13 predicted proteins | sample II_Fen_E1_3_FD_194582 | JGI IMG/M metagenome (GOLD analysis project Ga0302205, IMG submission 194582) | Peat permafrost microbial communities from Stordalen Mire near Abisko, Sweden - II_Fen_E1_3 | ecosystem: Environmental > Terrestrial > Soil > Wetlands > Permafrost | place: Sweden: Abisko...
CTTTGCAGCGGTATAATAAAAGGTGACCTATGTTTGGTAGATTATTTAAGAGTGACGCATTTACAGCTGTTCGGAATAGCAATTTCAGGTATTTTCTCGGGTATCGTTTCTTTATGACTATGGCTACACTTATGCAATCGGTGATTGTGAGTTGGCATATGTATTTTCTCACTAAAAACGTGGTGTGGTTAGGCATGATCGGGTTGGTGGAAGTAATTCCGCAAATTTCCATTTCTCTTTTTGCCGGACATTATGTTGACTTGTGGGACAGAAAAAAAATAGTCAGGAACTCAACGCTTATCCTGTTGTGCGGTTCTTCTATTCTGGCTCTTTACAGTATTGAATCTTTTCATTCTTATCAACATCTGGGGATCTGGCCCATCTTTGTCACCATATTCCTTACCGGACTATCGCGAGGTATACTAATGCCTGCTCATACTGCTTTGATTGGCCAATTAGTAGAGAAAAAAGATTATGCCAATGCGGCTACCTGGAGTAGCGCCAACTGGCAAATAGGCGCTGTAATGGGACCCGCCCTGGGTGGTTTGATTTATGGATTCTCCACCATCACAGTGGCTTATTGTTCCATTATGACTATTTACCTGATTTCGCTGTATATGATTAGCCGTGTACAAATAAAACACATTGTCAGAGCTGTGCAAACAGAAGGAGAAGATATTTTCAGTCGCATTCGCGAAGGCATCCGCTTTGTCATGAAATCACCGGAATTATTGGGAGCCTTTTCGCTCGACATGTTTGCCGTATTATTCGGAGGCGCAGTAGCCATGCTTCCGGTTTTCGCATCGGATGTATTACATGTAGGCCCCGAAGGACTTGGATTACTACGGGCTTGCCCTGCTGTGGGAGCTATTATGATGTCATTCTTCCTGATGTTTTATCCTCCGGTAAAAAACAGTGGTAAAACCTTGTTGCTTGCCGTATCAGCATTCGGATTGTGTATGATTGGTTTTGCTTTTTCGCATAATTTCTGGTTATCGGCTTCTCTTTTACTGCTGAGTGGCTTATTCGACAATGTCAGTGTGGTTATCCGAGGCACCATCCTGCAACTTTACACTCCGGAACACATGCGAGGACGTGTAGCTTCGGTAAACAGCATTTTCATTGGTTCATCAAATGAATTAGGTGCATTCGAATCCGGCATGACTGCTAAGCTGATGGGCTTGATTCCATCGGTAGCTTTTGGCGGCATTATGACTTTGGTTGTTGTAGGTACAACGGCTAAAATAAATCCCGTATTGCGTAAGCTTTCATTGAAATAGTATATAAATCAGTCCAAAATAAGAAGCAGGCTGCTATAAAAACTTATAGCAGCCTGCTTCTTACCCAGTCAGAAAATAGTTATCTTGTTTTTTTTACCAGTTTTATTCTGCGTTCATTAGCCTTAACTACATATACACCCGGATTTAGTAAGCCTACAGGAATGTATGTTTTTCCATTTGCCAGTTGAGTTAATAATAGACTCCCGCTCAAGTCGTAAATAAATACAAGAGTTGGTTGGTCTCCTGCGTTTATCGTAAATCCATCAGTGGCTGGATTTGGATAAATAGCAAAACCATTTTCCATTGTATTGTCTAAAGCTGTATTCAGGCTTGTTGTGAATGTCTGATCTAAGCCATTTGTAGTTCCAGCAGCATTAACACCAACAATCCGGTAATGATATGTAGTGTTAGGAGTTAGTCCCGAAATGGTTTTACTTACTGTGCTAATGCTTGCAGCATTAGCCGGACTTTGATCCGCCACTATAGTAGTTCCATAGTTTGGAGTCAATCCGTATTCAAAGCTAGCTACTGTACTTGCTCCATTTGCATTTACAGTTCCATTAAGCACTACTGTTGATGAACTGATGCTACTGGCAGCAGCCGTAGTTACTACTGGCAATGTAAATGCAGTTACCATATTCGAGGTAGCAGATGCTGTAGTCGTCCCAACACTATTCGTAGCTATAACCGTAAATGTATAACCTGTTCCATTGGAAAGTCCGGTGACCGTTATGGGGCTGGAAATACCTGTGGCTGTTATACCGCCAGGGCTAGCTGTAACCATGTAACTCGTTATCGGACTACCACCATCGAATGTAGGAGCAATAAAACTTACCGTTGCCTGAGCGTTGCCTGAGATAGCCGTTCCAATAGTGGGCACACCCGGAATAACTGCATTCACCATGAAAGTCTGAGAAACCGTTGGAGCTGCACTCCAAGCTGTATTTCCGGCCTGATCGGCAAGAATGGTACAGGTTCCGGTTTTTAAAAAGGTCAATGTACCTTCACTCGTAATGCTGCAAACATCCGGAGTTGTGGTGCTAAATGTAACCTTAAGTCCGGAGGTTGTTGTAGCGCTTAGTTGAGGGGTTGTTCCAAAGTTTTGAGTTCCCGGATTGGTAAACACTATGGTTTGAGTTCCAATTGGTGTCACACTACCCGAAGCTGCCGATACGGCACTGGTTCCTCCGCTATTGCTGGCTGCAACAGTAAAAGTATAAGTGGTACCATTCGTTAAGCCGGTAATGGTTATCGGGCTTACTGCCGCCGTGGCTACCAAATTACCCGGATTCGCTGTAACTGTAAAACTTGTTATCGGACTACCGCCATCTTGTACCGGAGCGGTAAAACTCACCGTTGCCTGAGCATCTCCCGGAGCAACAGCACCAATAGTAGGTGCACCCGGAGCAACAGCATTGACCGTAAAAGTCTGAGAAACTGTTGGAGCTGCGGTGTAAGCCGTATTTCCGGCCTGATCAGCAAGAATAGTACAGGTTCCAGCCTTCAAAAAGGTTAAAACACCTCCACTTGTAATGCTGCAAACATCCGGAGTTGTGGTGCTAAACACCACCGGAAGCCCGGAAGTAGCTGTCGCACTTAGCTGAGGAGCCGTTCCAAAGCTTTGAACCCCCGGATTGGTAAACGTAATGGTTTGAGTCATATTTGGGATTACACTAGTAGATGCTGCCGATGCAACACTTGTTCCGACAGCATTGGTAGCCGTAACGGTAAAAGTGTATGCTATACCATTCGTTAAGCCGGCAACGGTTATCGGACTTGAAGATCCACTTCCGATGCGCCCTCCCGGACTCGACACTACTGTATATCCTATTATTGCACTACCGCCATTTGATGCCGGAGCAGTAAAACTTACACTAGCCTGAGTATTTTCAGGAGTAACTGTCACAATGGTCGGGGCACCGGGAGCCGTAATATTGGAAACCACAATTCCATTTCCTGTCAAATCTGCCACAATTGCCATAGCATCCATACCAGCAGCCCAGTCTTCATTTGCAGCTAAATTATACGCGGTTCCACTATTAGAAGCCGAGCCATTTTTATTGATTATCTGTGTAAGAGCAAATTTATCGGTTGCATTCAATGTTATTGCAAACGAAGTTCCTGAGCTAATTTCAACATCGGCCGTAGTAAGTGCATAAGTCGCATCTCCTTCACCCTTAATGCTAAACTTCGAAACATTAATATCGTTTGAAGCTCCGTTTAATTTTAAAAACCCGGTGCCAGTAACCGACAATGTTCCTGTTGCTGCATCATAAGTAGCACCCGTTATAGTTGGAATAGCTACATTGCTTACGGTAATTCCATTCCCGGTTAAATCAGCCACAACAACTGCGGCATCAGCTCCGACAGACCAGTCTTCGGCTGCTGCCAAGTTATACGCTGTTCCACCCGTAGAGGCTGTTCCGTTTTTGTTGATAATTTGATTTACAGCTGTTTTGTCTGTTGCGTTTAATGTTACGGTAAACGAAGTTCCTGAGCTTATATCAACACTGGGAGTGGTGAGGGTGTATGTTGCACCTCCTTCACCGGTAACAGTAAGTTTCGAAACATTAATATCGTTTGCAGTTCCACTCAACTTTAAGAATCCTGTACCTGTAACTACCAACGCACCCGATGTGGCATCATATGTGGCACTGGTGATGGTTGGCACTGAAACGTTACTTACTATGATTGCGTTAGCAATTGGATCAGCTACCACCACAGCAGCATCGGCTCCGGCAGCCCAATCTTCAGCTGCCGCCAGATTATATGTAGTTCCGCCCGTAGAGGCAGTTCCGTTTTTATTGATTATTTGATTGACAGATGTTTTGTCTGTTGCATTTAATGTTGCCGCAAAGGTGGTTCCTGAACTGATTTCAACCCCACCAGTGGTAAGGGTGTATGTTGCACCGCCTTCCCCGGTAATGGTGAATTTAGAAACGTCAATATCATTAGCAGCTCCGTTCGACTTTAAAAATCCGGTACCCGTAACTGCCAATTCACCCGTGGCAGCATCGTAGGTGGCACTGGTAATAGTGGGTACAGCCACACTAGATACCGTAATTCCATTTCCTGTTAAATCAGAAATATCCCCGGCTGTCATGCTGGCATCCCAATCATCCGCTGCAGCAACATTGTAGAGCGTAGTATTTGTTGAACGCGTTCCATTTTTATTGAAAATCTGATTAACGGCAGCTTTATCCGTTGCATTTAGCGTAATAGTAGCCAAGGTTGAACTGCTGGCTGTTGTATTAGCCGAGGTTAAGGTATATGTCATTCCACCTTCGCCTGTTAAGGTGATCTTTGCCGGATTAATATTATCTCCTGCAGTAATATTTGTACAGGTTAACGAAAGCAGTCCTGTGTTAACAGCATATGTAGCCGATGTGATGCCAGGCTTCTGTGTTACAAAAGTTACTTCATCACCGTATACTGTACCCGAAGCATTCGTTGCAAAAGTTCTTGCATGGTATGTGGTTCCCGGAATAAGTCCTGTCATAGGAACCGTAAACGTACCTGTTGCTGATTTAGCTCCTAGATTTACGTTACTATCAGTTGTTGTTGGAGCCCCAGTTGTATTCCAACAAATACCATAAGCTGTTATATTAGAAGTTCCTAAACTTATTATGTTTCCATTTCCGGTTGCAGTAGTGTTAGTAATACTACTTACGGTTTGAGTCGTAAGGCTTGGAGTTGCATACGTTAATACCAATTGTGCAACATCGGCATTGGCATCATAGATTACAGCTTTATTACGATCAGGGCTACCTCCAGTCAGATCTGCTAAATTATCGTCTGCTACAAAGTTGAAAAAATTATCTTCACCCGAGTTAGGACTACCTGTTAGAATCATCGAGACAATAGTGGATGATGCTCCCATTCTCGAAGCAATATAACTGGTAATATCAAATTCCTTCCACTTTCCGGCATCACTTGCATTAATTGAAGCCGATGAAACAAGTGTTGTGGGATTAATTAAAAGCGTAAAATGTGACGTTGCCGTATTTTCTTGTACCCATGCATTATCGTCGGTAGATCGTATGGTTACAATAGGACTGCCACCTACATCCATAATTTTAAAGCGAAGTTTAACGCTTGCTAGTACCCCTGCCGATGGAGGTAATGTAAATTTTAGGGCAGCCATAGCATCAGCGAAAGTCATCGAATTCATTTCTCCTATATAATTTACAATGGTAGTACCAGTAAAAACACTGTTTGTGTAGTTACTCATTTGAACAGCATTACTACTAAATTCACGGGCGGGACCAGTAAGCGAAGGAGTAGCTTGAGCTGTAGTATAAGTATTATCTGTACTTATATCTTGTGTAACCTTAATGGTTATTTGTGCATGTAAGCTACTCCAGCTTATAACTAAAAGTACGAAACTAATCATTAACCATCTCTGGTTTGCAATTAGCTTTGTGTTGTAAGTAAAAATTCTCATATTCTTTTTTTAGAGTGTAAAGGTCAGCCATGATCCAGTATAAAAAACCGACAATGACCGACCTTTAGATTAATAATAACCTACCGGTTAACTGTAATTTGATAAGTAGTGGTAATACCGCTATTTGCAACAGTTATTAACATAATATTACTGCCAATAGCCAGTGTAACTGTTGTACTAACCCCAGATGCTACTTGTACCCCGTTTACTTTTATAACAGAACCTGCATTTGAAGCTGTAGGGGTTAGTCTTACAGAACCTTTACCACTGGAAGATGCTGTATAAATAAAAGTTGTAGATATGAACGATGGACAAAGGGTAAATAAACCTGCCGGAACCAGACTACCTGTCAAATTACTTAAGCCTGTATCGACTCTGGTTATTGTAATAGTATAGGTTTGCGACACCCCGCCTGCAGTTACTACAATAGCGATGCTGTTTTGACCTATTGATAACGGAATTGATGCCGAAGCCTGACCCGATATCGTCGACACTCCTTTAACGGTTATAGATGCAGTAGTGCTTTCGGCAGTTGGTGTAAGAGTTATAGCTGAGACTTCATATCCTACAGTTGCACTGTAGCTCAGTGTCGTTTTTGCAAAAGGTGTTGGACTTAGAGCTATTGCATTAGAGCCCGACTGCGCAGTGAGTGCAGTTAAATAAGTACTGTCTAAACGAGTAACCTTAATAGTATAAGTAAGTGAAGTTCCATTGGCGGTAACAACTACAGGTATCACATTGTCTCCAACTTTCAGATTGATCGGAGTCGAAGCCTGTCCGCTGGTAACAGTAGTTCCATTAACGGTAATGGTTGCATTGGCCAAAGCTGCTGTTGGTGTAACCGTAATTGATGTTGTTGAATAGTTTACAGAGTCGGTATAACTAAACACTGCACTATTAAATGCCGGACTTAAACTACCACTACTAACTGCAAGTGCTGACAAACTATTTGGAGCCGGAGCATCGTATACCTCAAAATCCATGATGGAAGCCAAAACCGGATTTACCGGAATGCCCGATGTAACGCTGATTCTGAAATAGCGGGCAGAAATGGTTGCAAAGCTTCTGTCGGTAGTATTAGCTGTATTTGCTGCTACAGAATCTATAGTCGTCCAGTTATTATTATCTAAACTTGTTTGCTGCTACAGAATCTATAGTCGTCCAGTTATTATTATCTAAACTTGTCTGCAAAGTATAGGCAGGCATGTTATAATTAGATGCCCAGCCGGCATTACCCATTAACTTTATCACCCAACGGTTTACCCAAAACGCTGCACCTGCATCAATAGTTATCCAACCCGGAAGCGTATTGCATACCCAGCGGTTAAAAGGTGTTGCTGTTCCATCTATAATTTTCGATGGTGCATACGGCATTACAAAGCTACTAGCTGCAGCCGTTTTATTCAATAATATATTATTTGCCATAATTTTACTTTTAATATTTGAATTGTTTTTTATAATTACGGTCTTGAAGGATAAAGTCCTGTTAGAGCCATGTAATACTTCATTGTTGGCAGCGGTTGTGCACCGTTTAGATTGGGCAAATTAAAGGTAGTTGAAGTGGCACCATAAGTGTTTCCAATAAGAGAGTACAAAGCTGTATATTGTTGAATATTCAGTGCCTGTCCGTTACATTCGGCGCATCCTGAAGGTACAAAATTGTAAGGAAATAATAAGATTGTTCCGATTAATACATCTATATCCATGATTTTATTTTTTAATGTTTTATACTAGCTACGTGATGGAAATAATCCTTCAAAAGCAATAAAATATCTCATTTGTGGCAATGGTTCTGCTCCTTTAAGATTGGGTAAGGCGAAATTCGTGCTTCCATTACCTCCATAGGTCGCCCCAATAAGAGCATACAACACCTGATATTGAGCGATAGTCAATAACTGACCTTCGCAGGTCAACCAGCCCATAGGGATAAAATTGTAAGGGAATAATTGGATGGTTCCAATAAGTACATCTTCCATGATTTTTATTGTTTTAAGATTATCACTAACTTCTTGATGGGTAAATACCTTGTACAGCAATGTAATACTTCATGGCAGGAAGCGGTGAAGCACCATTCAGATTGGGTAATCCGAAAGTGGTTCTTCCATCACCTCCGTAAGTGTTACTAAGAAGAGAAAATAATGCCTGATTTTGTGCAATCTGCAAAATCTGACCTTCGCATGACATCCACCCGGTTGGGGCAAAAAGAAATGAGAACAACTGAATAGATCCCATAAGTGCATCAACATCCATAATTTTTAATTTTTAAATGGTTTATAAAATGGTTCATATATTAGACCTTTCCGTTAAAAAAAACATTCAGGTTTAATTTCTTCATTTATTAGCAATCAACAGATTCACAATCCTGTTGAGCTGATTCACATTATTGCTTACAAAGGTTTTGCCGGCTTCTTCCAGCGCTCGCATGTTTTCGGGCGTAGCCATGTCCATGGCGCTGCTGGCTGTGCCTACCGATGGTTCGAGCCGGAAGTAGTTAGCCAGATTAGCCGGATCGACGGCGCCGAACATCTGACTGAGTTCGTAATGTACCGTTTCGGAGTTACCGGACATCAGAATGTCTATCAGCGGCCGAAGCCATCCTACCACACCCCATCGTTTGGCTTTCCGGTAAAGATAAGCATCTCCATGCGAACCGGTGCCGATGGAAACAAGTACCATCTCGGTGGCCGTTGGATAATCGGCTTTGCCTGCACATTCGGGCAGGCTGCTGAATTTTATGGTTCGCGCCTCGGCATAGGCACACATCGACGGGTTATTGGCAAACATCCCCCCATCAACCAGATAAAGTGGATCCCCATAGGTAGAATGAATCTGAGCCGGTTTAAAATAAGTAGGCGCTGCCGAGGTGGAGCGGGCAATATCGCGCAGCAGAAAGTCGCGGGTTTCGCTTTTGGCAGTATCGAGCTTATTGAAAAAGATCGTTTTTCGTTGAAAAATTTCGTAGGAAGTAATCAAACATGGCTTTAATGCCTGACTGAGCCGGATATCCTTCATATAAGCACGTAGAATCTTCTCAATATTCCGAACCGGATAGCGTGCCTCGAACAATCCAAACCAATTGATAAGCCGACGGGCAAAAGGAATGGAAAATATTTCTTGTCCGTTTTTCAGGTACAGGTCAACCGCATCCTGAGCCCTGAATTTAGGTCGCCCGTTTTCATCGGGAGTAATGTACATGCAGGTAAGTATTCCACCGGTACTGGTTCCGGCTATCAAATCAAAATAATCGGACAGCCGCGCTTCCGAATTCCTGGTTTTTTTCTGAAGTTCCTCTTCCAAATAAGCAAGTATAACACCCGGAAGAATACCTCTGATTCCCCCACCGTCGATAGATAAGATGGTTGTTTTCTTCATAACTCTAATTCATTCAAATTATATTGGCACTGGTTTGCCAGCAAAGATTAGTATTAAGATTAGTACCGTATCATTTAAACTATATTTACAAAATGGTATGTTATTATATGCCTACTAGTAATGCGAATCAGTGGTTGAAAAAAAATAGTCCGTAGGACTTATATATCCATAGAATAAACAGATGTGCCTGTTTATTGTCCGTGGGACATTCACATTTTACCCTGTTTATCCCCTACGGGGAATTGGTTGTTCTGTTTTCATTTTCTATTGATATGTATTCCCTACGGGAAATAACTCATTATAAATAAAACGTGTATGTTTGTAACTCCTGATTCGCATTACTACTATGTTGTAGCTGGAAAAAATCAGTGGGATTAAATTCGGTGATTTCATAATGCATCCTTCACATTCAGTCGTTTTGGCAACCTTGACTTTTTATTGTCTTCGGCAACAGCGCAAATTGAACAATCCGGCTTTCAATTCGGGGCTTCTCACCTTGTATGTACCAGAATTCTACTTCAGAAACCGGTTGCTGTCGCAAGTCATAGTATTGACGGGCTAAGGTAATACTTGAATCATTTTCCGAGAGCATTTCGTCTTTATAGACCCTGACCGTAGTAAAGAGTTTCAATACTGTAAAATCAGCGATGTCATCGGGTATTAGCATTGTTTTATGCTGTAAAATGTCATTTATAGTCAGCTTGTTTATTCTGAATATATTGCCAAGGAGATACCGTTCTAATGGAGCTTGTTCATTTTCGTGATAAATCAAATTCTCCATCTCCATTGCAGGATTGGTAAGTGTGGCATCGATTGATATTTCTTCAGGAATAAAAACGCAACTTTTTCTTAGTTGCGGTATCAGGTTCTGCATGATAGCTATCTGGGGCTCACTTTTCAAACAGGCCAGCATTGTTTCAGAAATTGCTATATCGTAAGACTTTGTAATTTTAAAGCTGGTAGCATCGCTACAATACCGATCGTGAATGTATCGGTTCAGATCCAGCGCATCGGTTAGTTTTTGTAAAGCCTGCAATGAATCAGGATTTATTTCGATAAAATCGACCAAAACATTATTTTCGCCATACAAATGCAGCAATGGAGTAAGCAAGGTTCCAAAAGGTCCGGGTCCAACGTATAGTATCCGGATCGGACGGGTTTTTACTTTGACAAGCCTTGCAATAATGGCTTTATGAATACCTCTTAAAAAGATAGTTGTTCGTTTCATTTCCAACATACAATGAGCAGCTGCGGCTGTAGAAATGGCTTTGCCCGATGGAAGCATCATATCTTTATCGCTGCCGATTTGTTCTATCCTTACATCGGTAATGTAACTGGCAACCCGATACAATTCATCTACTGCCGATTTCATTAATGCAAAGTTATCGTTGCACTTTAGCAAAAGTATGGCATTCAACCGAAAGGTTTCGCGTAAAAATTGATTCTTGTCTGATAACAACATGCTGTAAAGTTTAAAATATCTTCATTCTACCGGTTTTGTCGCCATGCGGAAGGCGACTTGGCCGTAATTCGTTTAAACTCGCGGCTAAAACTTGACGGTTCCCTGTAACCAACCTGTTTGGCAATCTCAGCAAAATTACAATCCGGAGATTCACTAAGCAAACGTTGAGCTTCTTCTACGCGCAGGAGATTGATCCATGCATTAAAGTTTAGACCTTCTTCACAGTTGATAAAGTTGGAAAGCGTAGTGCGTCCTATTTTCAGGTGCTGAGCTATTTCTTCTATATTTACCCCCGGCCGCTCGTAATATTTGTCGGCAATAATATGGTTTTTTAACTCTGTCCAGTAAAAACGTTTCAGGTCTTTTGTCGAAGATTCAGTAAAAGACGGCAAAGGATAAATAATCTGTTGCATATTGGCAAACTTATGCGGATACCGGATGTAATAGAGTCCGAAAACCATATAAAAAACGGTATAAACAATGGAAAAAATCAACAGCAACGGCTCGGTTAGCATAAAGCACGACAGCAAAGTGCAAACGCCCACCACTAACATCGCATAAAACAAGTACCTCACGCCCGAAAGATATGAGTATTGTCGATCTGCAATATAATTGTCCAGTCTTTCTTCGTACTTTTTGACCTGAACGCAAAACAAGCGATACAAAAACAAGAGCTGCAAAACATAATATACAAGAAATAATCCCCTGACCAACACTGCGGGATGCGAAGCAACCAGTTTGAGAATAACGAAACTGGATATTTTCGGATTTCCCCACACCAGAGCAACTAAAACATACAGCACAATCAATATAAATACCGGCATCAAATGTTTCCACAAATAAGACCTGGTAACAAAGCGGGGAGTAATAAGAGTAATAAGCGAAAAAGTAAATACCGGAGCCTGCAAAGAGGCTATAACTATCGTTTGTATTGAAATAAGATCAAGCATTGCTCCATCAAGTTTCATATCAATAAGTTTCAGTACAGCCGTGATAAAATATGTAGCTGACAAAAAACGGAGGGAAATGTGGTATTTTTTCAATCTTTTGTCGGGAGACAAAGGCACAACCAGAAAAGCAATAGCCATACAGAAACAACCCATAATAAAGATTGAACTGGCAGTTAGAAATAAATAATGTTCCATAAGAGAGTTTGATTAATAATAATTGACAATTACTGAATTGCCCTTCTTAAATAAAACAAACAGAATCAAATCCGGCATTTACCCCGTTTATTTTACGATCACCTATTTTTGTTGCACTCATCTTCTTGAAATTAAGATGTATGCTGTGTGTATTTTAGATTCAGGTTCCAACATAAGTGCTCCTGCCTGATATAATTTTGTCTTTTCCCTGTGCTTTGGCAAAACATAAAGTTCTTAAACCGGCAAGATCACAGACATTATCAATTTGACGTGCTAAATTAAGGTAATTGAACCAATTACACAAAAAAACGACTAAAATAAATCGAGACAAGCCATTTTTCAATATGCTATTAGTATGCATGTTATAGAATGCCATCCTATTATTTTTAGGACATCGCATTTTCTGACTAAAAAAGTGCCCTAAAATCACTCATTTTTGGCATTCTATCAGGTTCTATTTAGCTCATAAAAAAATCCCCTCAAACCAATTGGTTCAAGGGGACGAAATTCGGAATGAAAAGAATAATAAACCCGACCAACAAGAGAACTCCTGTCAAACCGTTCTCCTCTGATAATCCTTATAAAGATTTCTGGTTGCCAAAAGTAACTTATTCTTTTTTTCCTCAAACAAATCATCTTTATACTCATGCTGACCCATGGTCAATATTTTACTGAATTCTTTCATCGCTTTCAGGACTTCTTTTTGGCTATCAGTTTGTCCGGTTAAAAGGATTTCGATTTTTGATTTATATAACAATACCTTTTCGACATACCCGATAAAATCGGCTCTTTCATACAAAGCTTTCACTTTGGGTTGAACAAACTCAATATTTGTCAAATAATTTGCAATGCAGATATTCACCTCATCCAACCATTGTTGTTTGTCTTTAGCAATAACCATTTTTTTTAAATGTTGTAGTTGACTGTCTAAGGATTTGTCTAAATGATTTCGCATAGTTCGTTCAATAGTTTCGGCTTGGAGCTGCATCTTTTTTTCATTCAATTCCCGTAAATCTTTAGCTATTCCAAAGTTGAGCAAAACAGAAGCAACGGATATTAGCAATGCAACCGCCCACGGAAGATTTTTTTCGATCATAACACTTAGTTTTACTTGATCGATCGATTTTTCGTCAACCGGTTTCGGACGGGTGTCACCCATTACGCGCGTGGAGTCAAATTTGCTTCCGCGATTTGTTTGCTTGGTTGGGAACTCTTTTTCCACTCCCCAAAGAGTAGTTGCGCAAAGCAATAAGATCGGTAAGAATAGTTGTGATTTCATAGAAGTTCTATTTCATTTAACGATGGAGCTCAAAAGCAATTAACTACAAAAGGCGCGAAAGCTAGTGGTTGCATCAAAAGCACCCAAATAACGCAAACAACACAAATTTTCGCAATTTGCACACAGAATACACTGATTAGACGAAAAATACAGAATAGAAATTCCATTTAAAATGCATATTATCAAAAACAGAATATTCAAATCAACTTTAATGTTCTGTGAAATCTGTGTATTCCGTGTGCCGAACTAAACGACATTGAATCGGATAATTATTTTCAGGGTGCTACTTTCAATACCGGATCACTCCACGGCCCCTGCCCTGCCGCACCAACAGCTGCTACCCGTAGTTGGTAAGCTGTTCCGGTAAGTAGTCCGGTGAGTTCTGCTTTCGACTTGGTGGTTATCTGTGATTGTTTCCATTCCAGCACCGTTCCATTAACTGCGATTTCTACCACATAACTTTTGGCATTATAGGATTTATCCCAAGATAGATCTATTTCACCTGCATTGTCACCTGCCGTTGCATTTACCGAAGTGATCTTATCCGGAAGACTGGTAGGACTTTTGTCTTTCTGTACATCCATACCAGAGCTTAGTATGATGGCTTCGTCACCATTACTCACATTGCCTACATAAGATCCCAACTGAGTCATCACCCCGTCAAAAATGTTTTCCTGCTGATAAAGAATACTCAACTTTAGCTGAACTGTTTTACGAGCTGCCTCCACATCATCGGAAGCTGCCGTCATATTGACAATTGCTGTCTTCAGGGTTTCCAGAGGTGGGTTGGGGGTTTTAAAATAAACATTCCCAGTCATATTGGTATCCACTTTGTTTCCTAATGCTGCTTTTTCAGCAATGCTTTTCTTACTTAATTCTAATTTTACTTTAGCCATAACGTTTAAAATTTTAATAATTCATAAATTGTTTTTATTTGTTTTGGGTCATTTTTCGGAGATCTTAGCTAACATTTTCATTTTTCTATATCAATTTAGCTGCATCTTAGCTAAAATGAGATCCATCTTATGTCATCCCGACCAATTCTTAGCCAGGATGAATCAATTCTTATATCATTTTCGTTACGTCTTAGCTAAGTTGGACTTGGTTTTAGACCATTTTCACTGCATCTTAGCTAAGATAAAATTCGTCTTGCATCATTCTACCCAGTTCTTAGCTAAGAACAGGTTGGAATAACTCATTTATTGCAAATCGTAGCTAAGTTTTTCTTCATTTGACATCATACACGATCTCTCTTATATCAGTCAGAGCAAATCTTATCTACTTCTATTATAACTTAGCTAAGATAAGCTCCGCTTTGCACCATCACTTATTGATCTTAGCTAAGACATACCAAAGCTTATATCATTCGTATCAAAGCTTATATCACTTTTGCCAAATCGTAGCTAAGATTTCAGAAAAATGACCCTGAATTTTAAAAATCGTAGCTACTATTTT
>Ga0302205_10000616_pt1 | contig 14385 bp, 11 predicted proteins | sample II_Fen_E1_3_FD_194582 | JGI IMG/M metagenome (GOLD analysis project Ga0302205, IMG submission 194582) | Peat permafrost microbial communities from Stordalen Mire near Abisko, Sweden - II_Fen_E1_3 | ecosystem: Environmental > Terrestrial > Soil > Wetlands > Permafrost | place: Sweden: Abisko...
ATGCAAGTTTAAACTTTGGTGATGCAAGTTTAAACTTTGGTGATGCAAGTTTAAACTTTGGTGACGCAAGTTTAAACTTTGGTGATGCAAGTTTAAACTTTGGTGATGCAAGTTTAAACTTTGGTGATGCAAGTTTAAACTTTGGTGACGCAAGTTTAAACTTTGGTGATGCAAGTTTAAACTTTGATGATGCAAGTTTAAACTTTAATCATTAAAATTCATAGTGTACAAACTAAAATATTCATTTATATAGCGAATAAAATGGATGTAAATATCCATATAATCAATCAACTATAATTCATTAACCTTTGTCCTTCACCGGACAACTAAAAAAGAAAAAACATGAGTCAAGAAACATTTAGTATTCCGTTTGGACCAAGTGTTCAACATGAATTTGCAGCTAATGCTGTAAAGTTAGTAACCGCAAAAGCAAAAGAGTGGGATGTACCCGATGCCATGGTAACGAAGCTGACCGCTTCTTTTACCAATTACGATGCAAAGTATGCCACAACCAGTAATCCTATAACCCGCAGTCCGGCGGCAACAACTGCCCGGAATACAGCGTGGGAAGTGGTGAAGGCCGATCTGAATGATTTGTATAAGCATTACTTGCTGAACAATGATGCCATTACACCGGATGAAAAGGAAGCGCTTCACATTAACGAGAGCGCGGGTGGAGGAGCCGTTACACCTGCTCCCAGTTCAATACCGGTAGTGGTACTGACATCGGAAGGGACTGGAGCATTGCATGTAATTTATTCCGATTCTTCGGCTCCGGGCACGCATTACAAACCGGATAATGTGGTGTTTTGTGAACTGCGGTATCAGGTAGGCGGAACCGCTCCGGCTACTCCAGCCGATTGTAATGAAACTGCCAATATCACGCGTTCGCATGCTGCTCTTCAGTTTGAGTTCCAAGACCGTGGTAAAACTGTTTATCTATTTGCCCGTTGGGTGAACCGTAATGGCAAAACAGGTCCCTGGAGTAATATACAGACTGGATTAGTGCCGTAAAAATTACTTTTCAGCAGCAATCTGCTTTTTCCAGCTAACAGTCATCCGATGACTCCGGGTCATCTGATGACTGTTTTTTATCTATCCCCTAAATACCTGCATCAGTAGCATGCAACTGAAGCCGTCTTATGCACTTGAGGTGGGTTTGTATCAAAAGCACGCAACAGACGCAAGTACCACAAATTTTCGCAAATAAGACAGTGATAGGATGACTCTCAGTCATCCTATCACTATTCATACAGTTAGGTTCTAAAAAAACTTTCGATACAGTCTTATTCGTGCAAATCTACCGGCTTTTGCCTTGTTTTCCCCGCTTATGAGCCGGTTTGGAATAAAGTGTATTATGTAAACTAGAAAAATAATAAACAATTCTTGTTAATGCGAATAATAGTTTTTACCTTTGGGGCGGGATTTAAATTAGGAACAGCATCTGTCTGAAAATAAAGTCGAAATATAAGCAATTGAATTAAGCATATCCTGCCAAATTGAGGAATATACGTAATTCAATAGCGCATATAATTGGTGTTATGGGCAAATGTAGAAAAAAGCTGAACAGTCGACGGTTTTCAGTTGAGTGTAAACTTGGAATAAGAGTCTGTCCATCTGAATAGAATAATTAACATGAATTAAATTGAGAATATGGATATTGAATCTTTAAAATTTCTATATAACGAATACATCATTTATCATTATACGAAAGCCAATACAGCTATAGACTTCATTCTTTATACTAAAAATTTGAAATTTAGTCACAGAAGAGAGTCAAACGACCCAATTGAAAGTAGAACAGCTGATAGAGTCACAATGTATACTGGACCTGAAGTACGTCAGCCAATCAGTGAAAAAACGGATTCAGATTCTGAAGACTTACATGAATCCATAATTGGTTTGGAAAGTAAGTTCTATCAAGTATGTTTTTGCAAAAATCAAATGGGAGGAGTTATTGCAAATGATAAATACCACGGAGATTTTGAAGGAAATGAAGAATTTTTTGGATTTGCAAAGCCTAGAATGTGGGAGCAGTACGCTGATAATTATACCGGAGTTTGCATTGCTTTTTCTAAAAATAAAATTTTAGAACTGAATAAAAATCTTGACTTATTGAAGGGTAATATAAAATATTTGACTTATAGTAAATTGTCATATAAAAAGCTGGGAGATATTTCTGGAAAATATTTATTAAGAGTTGGTAAAGAAAAAGCTATTAAGCACAATGCAAGCTTAATAAAGAGATCATTCTTTTATAAGCACAAAGATTATAAAGGAGAAAATGAGTACAGAATAGGAGTTTTGTATGATGAAAATAAGTGTATATGTGAGGTAATTAGAGGTGAATGGAATTTTAATAAGTTGAGGCCGTTAAATGTAGAAGGATGTATAGAGGCTATTTTTATGTCTAGTTATGCAAATAACAAACAAAAGATGGATTTACGTGAATATGCCAATAAATTACATATCCCAATATTTGAATTGGATTGGCAATATAATTCCTTTAGACTTAGAGATAGTAAATTTATGGAAACTATCGACAATGTGGCAAAAAAGTGGTATCAAAATAAATGATTAATATTCCCCTATTCTTCGTCTCAGTCTGTACATTTGCATACCAAGTTACACTTCATTAAACTAGAATTATCCAGCTGAGTGCAAACTTGGAACAAGGGAGGGATAAACTAATAATGAGTAAACTATAATTCATAGAATAAACAACTTAAATTATTCATAAAATGAAAAAGCACTTTAAATTATTATCTGTAGCCATTATTTTGGTAGTATTATCATCGTGTACCGGAAAAGGCGGAATTCCTGAAGTTAAATTAATCCCTGTGAAATCAGGAGATGAATTTGAGTATATAGATAAAGAAGGGAAAATTATGATCAATCCCCAATTTGAAGAAGCGTCCGTTTTCAGAAATGGAATTGCCTTGGTAAAGACATCGGGTAAAGATGGCAAATGGGGGTTTATTGATGAAAAAGGCAGTTATGTCATTAACGCTAAGTACAAATATGCCACAGTATTTAATGAGGGTTTGGCTTGGGTAGTTGTAGAAAATGGTGCCCCAACGGCAATTAATGAGAAGGGCGAAATTAAAATCACACTTCAGAATGCCAAAGAAGTACGACTTTTTTCAGAAGGTCTTGCAGCATTTAGTACTGTAGATAAAGCTGGGAAAAAAAAATGGGGTTTTATAGATAAAAATGGTAATGTAAAAATTAATCCACAATTTGATCAGGTTAGTAGATTTAGCGAGTCAAAATGTGCCGTTGCCAATGAAGAAAGAAAATGGGGCTATATAGATAATAATGGAAAAATCTCAATTAATTATCAATTTAATAATGCGCAAGATTTCTCAAATGACAGAGCAATTGTTTCATCTGATAATAAATACGGTGTAATTGGAAAAGATGGGAAGTACATCATTAATCCCCAATTTGAATTTATGATGAATGATGGTGACTGGTTTTTGATAGATCAAAATGATAAATGTGGATGGTGTGATGCCAATGGAAAGATAATTATTAATCCTCAGTTTGCTAATGCTTGTTTGTTTTTGAATAATAAATTAGCTCCTGTTCAATCGGGCGATCAATGGGGATATATTGATAAAGAAGGGAAAATATTTATTAACCCACAATTTAAGGCTGCCAAATCCTTTAATGGAAATTTAGCTTTAGTATATAGTTCTGATAAGATTGGTTTTATTAATGAAGAGGGCAAATATATTATTAATCCACAATTTAGCGATATTTCATCCGACTACGTAGAATATTTAAGCGGAGGCACAATGTATGGTAGTGTTGAAACAGATTTCTTTAATGCTGAAGCTGTAATTACGTTTAATCATAATCTGACTTACGGTTCTGTAACCGATATTGATGGCAACATATATAAAACCATTACCATTGGTACTCAAACATGGATGGCTGAAAATCTAAGAACTACAAAATACAGGAATGGCGATGCTATACCCAATGTTACAGATAGCACATCTTGGACAAGCTTAACTACGGGTGCTTGGTGCAATTACAACAATGATGCATCGAATGTTCAAAGAAAATATGGCAAACTTTACAACTGGTGTGCTGCAACCGACAGTCGCAATATTGCTCCTAAAGGTTGGCATGTACCCTCCGATGCCGAATGGTCAACCCTCACGACTTATTTGGGTGGCGAAGCGGTAGCCGGAGGTAAATTAAAGGAAACCGGTACATTTAATTGGGGAAGCCCTAATACTGGTGCTACAAACGAAACCGGCTTTTCGGCCCTTCCGGGTGGCGAACGTGATGGTGATGGTACGTTCAACTACATTGGCCTCTTCGGTCGCTGGTGGAGTGCGACTGAGAGCACTACGAGCACCACCTGGGGACGGTTCTTGACCTACGGCCAGAGCTACGTGGACAGGTTAGACTACTTTAAGACACAAGGCTTCTCCGTGCGCTGTGTCAAGGATAATTGATTTATTTGATTATTTTCTTCGATTCTCGTGCCAGTCTGTACATTTGCAGTAGTTGTCAATCGCGAGTCTGAATAATATATATACAATATCAAAAAGTATGAGATCAAATTTTTCAAAAAAGACAATAGACACTCTAGCAAAAAGAGTTGGATATTTGTGCTCAAATCCAGAATGTAAGAAACCCACAGTTGGACCAAATGCTAAAGATGATAAATCATCTTCCATTGGAGTTGCTGCTCATCTTATTGCAGCTTCAAACGGAGGCCCAAGAGCAAATCATCAAGCAAGCGAACTTGAAATTAAAGGCATAGACAATGGAATTTGGCTGTGTTCTAATTGTAGCTCCTTGATTGATAAAGATGAAACTAAATATACTATTGAATTATTAAAGTCGTGGAAAGAGAATGCTGAACTTTATGCTGAGTTATTAATATCATCAAATCAGAAAGTTCATACAGAAAAGATTAATTTTGATGGATATATGTTTGATACGGACTTAGAGGCTACATGGGCTGCGTTTTTTAAGAAAATGAATTGGTCATATGTCTATAAACCTTTAAAATTAAAAGAATGGCAGCCAAAATTTCAAATTCAGACTCAATCATCTTTTGATGATAAATTCCTAGTTGATGTAATCTATTCAAAAGATTTCAATATCAACTATAAAAAAAAGATTGCTAATGCAACTGATTATGCAAAAAACATTCTAATACTAGATGAGCAACCATTTAAAGAAGATGGCTATCCCAATACAATTGGGCTTACATCGCGTGCCGGAAAAGAAAAGAATGACGACCAGGAGTATTGTACTTCAATAATCTATGATTTTTATGGAGAAGGTCTACATATTCATAATTTATGCAGTATGGACTCAAAATTACATGAATTAATCGATTTTAAAAAGGAATTTTGTAGCAATATTTGGAAGCAATGCAAAAACAAAATAAACTCTGGCTTGTGTGGGAAATAGGAAAAAATATCGAAAATATTTTATCAGCGACATCTCAAATTTCATAGAAAATATGTAATTAGACCTCTGCTGCCGCACAATTACATCGTGTATCATGTATGCTATCGGTTTTGCGTTATTTGCGTACTTTTGATACAGCTACATGAAAGCTTATAATTTAATTTCGTTTGGTGTGGAATAGTATAACGGAGCCCAAAAGTATTTTTCCCGTTTGTCAATGTAACCTAATCCCGGCCATGGCAAATGAGAAGACATGATTAATCGTTTGTTGGCATAACAGTCTTCCAAAACCTTCGTTCTGGTCCGGATGCCTTGCTCAAAATCAATATCAAATTCGATACCCCATTCAGGATTTGTAATAAGCAAAGGAGAGTGAAATACATCCACTATATTTTTGATTGATTTTCCTTCGGAAGAAATGCTGTAAATAGTATGACCGGGTGTATGGCCTTCGGCTAACTCTGTATTTACGATAGAAAACAGCGTGTCGCCGGGGCTAAATAAATTCAGCTTATCCTTTGTGAGGTTTAAAATTTTTTTTGTGAAAGCTATTGTTCCTTTTTTCTGTTCATCAGTTAGTTTGCTTTTGGAGAAATCAGGGTTGTCTGACATCCAGAAATCATATTCCGCTTTTGCCATATAATAGCGTGCATTCGGATATACGATTGTATTATTTTTGCTGACAAGTCCCCCTATATGGTCTCTGTGAGCATGGGTAATAAGAATATCTGTGACACTATTTGCACTGATTCCTGCGCTTTGCAGGTTTTCCAGTAACCAGCCCTGACTTGCTCCGAAATGATTGCCCAATCCGGAGTCGATCAATATAGTTTTGTCCTTTGTTTTGATAGCCATAATATTAATGGCCATATCAATCGCTTTGTTGCCCAGATGTAGTTTCTCCAATTCTGACCTGAAGGTGGTAGCGTCAATTTGAGGAGCAAAGGTGGGTTGCGGATTTTCCAATACCATGTGTCCGTCAGTAAAAATGTAAAGTTCCGTTTTACCCCAATCCATCTTAATGTATCCGCAATTTAGCTGTTTGTTATTTGTCTCGGGAATAATGTTACCCATCAATGAAGTTGGAATTGCAACAACACCGCTTGACAAAATACCTAATTTAATGGCAGTTCTTCTGTTCATATATTCTTCTGTTTTTTCGTGACAAAATTAGTTTATTTATATCCTATTGTCAAGTACATACTATTTTGTATCTTAGCAACCAAAAAGAATCTATTGTTGATTATCAGCCTATAATTAAAGAAAATGAGTGAAAAAGAATTAGTAAAACCAATTTGTGCAGTGGATTATGCATTTGGGAGGATCGGTGGAAAATACAAAGGTCGTTTGCTATGGTATTTGTATATGCACAAAATTTTACGTTACGGGGAGCTAAAAAGACATATTACCAATATAACCACGAAGATGCTAACGCAGACTTTGCGGGAATTAGAAAAAGACGGACTCATTGATCGTAAAGTGTATCATGAAGTACCTCCTAAAGTGGAGTATTCTTTAACTGAAGTAGGCAGTGAGCTGATCCCATTTATTAGTTATTTGAGAGAATGGGGAGCCAAACAAATGGAAAAAGAGAATATACCAGCTACTTTTTCATCAGCAGAACATGATGAAATATAATGCCTTTGCTGCTGGGGTTGTATCAAAAGCACGCAAATGACGCAAACACCACAAATTTTCGCAAATAAGATTTGTACTGTTGAATATGATTTGCTGAATTTCAATTCAACAAAATTGCGTTAATTCGCGCATATTGTGTCATTTGCGTTCTAAAAAGACTTTTGAGTCAGCCTCATGTATTCAATAGGTTTTGCGGAAGAAAAGGGTGCTGAGCTTATAACCAGCTCACCCGAAAGCGGAAATTAAAGCTTTTTGCTTTGAATAATCTCTTTATATACCGCATCAATTTGTAGGCCTATAGTTTCTTTACTATACCTGGCTTTGATATCGTCGGCAATTTTCTGGCGGTCGAAGTTTTTGTGTAATGCAGTTCTTAGGGCTTGTGTCCAGTCGCTCACCGTATTTTCGCACAATATTCCGTTTGAGTCGGAAACCAGCTCTCTTAACGCTGTAATGTTTGAGCAGATAACCGGGGTTCCGGTGCATAGCGCTTCGGCTACCACTACTCCGAATGTTTCAATCAGTGTGGGATGAACAAAAAAATCTGTTTCTTCCAGCTTTTTGGCAATTTCTTCCTTGGGCTGGTAGCCGGTAAAAATAGCGTTTACATTTTTGTTGTAGCACAGCGTTTTCAATTCTTCAATTTTATTGCCTCCACCAATCATGGTAAGCTCAATCTTTATATTGAGCTCTGTTTGTAGTGCCGCTATGGCTTTAATAAGCAGTTCGGGTTGTTTAGCCGGATTCTTGAGTTTTGCCCAGGTTGCTATTGAGCAGAGTCTTATTTTAGCCGGATGTTTTTGCTTTTCTTTGAATGCGAATTGTTCCGAATCTATGACATTGCCTACCACCGTGAATTTAGATTTATCCAGATCAAAGGCATCCATGATCTCCTGTTGCAGGTATGTTGAAACAGGTAGAATTTTGGTAGCATTGTCATAGGCCTGTTTACCCCAGCGTGACAGTACAGGCATTTTTGAAAAATTCCGAACACGGGTCCAATGCTCGGTTATTACATGAGGTTTCTTCAGGTGCGATGATAACCAGTCACCTATTATGCCGGCCGGGAAAATGACATTCGAATGAATAATATCCGGCGTATAGTTTGGCGAAATCTTTTTGTAAAAGGCTCTTTTTACCAACCAATACTGAAAAGGAATGGCGTGATAGACAATATCCCGAAACAGGGTGCTTATTTCAACCTTTACAGTTCTTATCTGGTTTTCGTCAAACCGGTCTGACGATCGGATTGAGAATATCTTTTTGCTTCTATGAATTACAATGGCAAGAACAACAATTTCATTGCCGGATGACTGTATTGCTCGGGCATGTTCTTTGATAAAAACTCCAAAGTTCGGATTTTTCCGCGTCGGGTACCAACAGGCTATCAGTAATGTTTTCATCGTAGTAGATTTAATTGTTATCGATTAATGTTGCTCATAATAGAAATTTAAAAAAGTCTTTTAAGCATGCAAATAGCGCAAAATGCACAAATTAACGCAATCTTATCAAATAGGAATTCAACAAATAACATGCTGGTTTACAAATCTTATTTGCGAAAATTTGTGTTGTTTGCGTTATTTGCGTGCTTTTGATACAGCCACCTGTCGCGTGCAAATGTTGATTCTTTTCGCACATATCGGATCTCGGTAGCCCCTGCCATTTATCCCGATTATCGGGAAGGAAAAAGATTAGAACGCGGATAAACGCTGATATAACGGATTTTTATACGGATTTTAATTCCGACAAGTCGGAATCGAAGATCAACGTAGTTAAGGATTTTATCTGTCATGCTTGCATGACTTAAATCAGTTTTAGATCCGTTTAATTATCATCCGTTTTTATCCGCTCAATCCGTAAAATCAGCGTTCCATTCTTTTTTTATGTGACATTATGTTCTTCCGCTTACTTATCAGTAATTATTTGCCCTTAATAATATCAAATCCTTTTCCGTAAACACCAATGACTGACGATTGTGATATAAATGCATTGGGATCAATGTCTTTTACAATACGGAATATCTTGATCGATTCGTTTTTGCGGGCTACTACGGTAATCACTTTTACCGGTTCTTTGGAATACCAACCCATCCCGTCCAGAATTGTGACACCGCGATGTACCTCTTCGTTTATCTTGGTTGCAATAAGTTCGTATTCTTTGGAAAAAATAAAAAACTGTACGGATTGGCGTACACCATTTATCACCATATCTACAGACATGGTGGTGATTGCCATTGCACTAAGGCCATAAACGATGGTTTCTAAACTACCGAACTTAAAGAAGTATGAAGAGCATATAATCAATACATCGCAGTAGAGCAAAACCCTGCCGAGGGTCACATTGCGGTATTTATTGACCACCTTGGCAATAATATCGGTTCCCCCCGAACTACCGTTGGCCAGAAACACAATCCCGATGCCGGAACCTGAAAGTAATCCTCCAATGACACAGGCCATAAAATTATCGCCTTTGCCCACAAAAGTCCCCGGCACTGCCTGAGGAATAACGGCAAAAAAGAAGGTAAGTATGGCTACTCCATAGATGGTCCGGAGGCTAAACGCTAACCCGATAGACCGGACGGCTATGACTAACAGCACGAAGTTGATGCAGAAATAGGTGATTGAAATCGGCAAGCCTGTTGCGTAATAAACAATGGCTCCTACACCGGTTGCACCACCACCTGTGATTTGATGTGGCATTAGAAAGCCTTTCCATGCAGCACAATACATCAATAATCCGAAAGCAATAGCAATGTATTCGCGAATGTTTCTCCAGGTATCTTTTGTGATAGACTTTAAACTCATTGGATTATTTTATAAAACAATATTTACAATTTTACCCGGAACTACAATCACTTTCTTCGGAGTTTTACCATCCAGTTGTTTCAGTGTTTGTTCATGCAATAATGCAATTTTTTCAACTTCCTCTTTGCTCATATCTGCTGGCAGTTCGAGCGTAAAACGAACTTTACCATTGAAAGAAATAGGGTATTTTACAGCCGTTTCTTTCAGATATTCTTCATTGCAAACAGGGAAAACGGCATCGCAAACGGTGCTTTCATTTCCTACAATGTGATACAACTCTTCTGCAATATGCGGTGCAAATGGAGCCAGCAATATAGACAGGGGTTCAAGAACTGCTTTTTTACTGCATTTCAATGCAAATAGCTCATTGACACAAATCATAAAGGCCGAAACAGACGTGTTGTACGAGAAATTCTCGATATCAAAAGTGATCTTTTTTATGGTTTTATGCAGTGTCTTCAGTTCTTCGGCTGTAGGTGCTTCATTGTTTACAAGTAAGTTTTCATCTTTGTAAAACAAGCTCCACAACCGTTTTAAGAAGCGATGAACTCCATCAATACCATTGGTATCCCAGGGTTTGGATTGTTCCAATGGTCCGAGGAACATTTCATATAGGCGCAAGGTATCGGCACCGAATTTCTCAACAATATCGTCTGGATTCACTACATTGTACATAGATTTAGACATCTTTTCTACTGCCCATCCGCAGATGTATTTACCGTCTTCGAGGATAAATTCAGCAGTTTTGTATTCAGGAAGCCAGTTCTTGAATTTCTCAATATCCAGTACGTCATTCGAAACAATATTTACATCAACGTGAATGGCTGTGGTTTCATATTGGTTTTTCAGATTCAATGATACAAAAGTATTTGAATCTTTTATTCTATATACAAAGTTGCTGCGTCCCTGAATCATTCCCTGATTAATCAGTTTTTTGAATGGTTCATCTTCGCAAACCAGACCTAAGTCAAATAGAAATTTATTCCAAAAGCGACTATAGATTAAGTGACCGGTAGCATGTTCTGTTCCGCCAATATATAAATCTACATTCCGCCAGTATTGATTAGCTTCGGGGCTGACCAGTGCTTTATCGTTTTTCGGATCCATGTAGCGTAAATAATAGGCTGAAGAACCTGCAAACCCAGGCATGGTACAAAGCTCCAGCGGAAAATGATCGTCTGTTTCCCAGTTTTTGGCACGTCCCAATGGTGGCTCTCCTTGTTCGGTAGGGAGAAATTTATCTATTTCGGGTAATTCTAAAGGAAGTTTGCTTTCATCAAGCATGTAAGGCATTTCGTCCTTATAATAAACCGGAAATGGCTCACCCCAATAACGCTGGCGACTAAAAATGGCATCACGCAATCGAAAGTTCACTTTTACCCTACCCAGTTTTTGTTCTGCAATATATTCCTTGGCTTTAGCAATGGCTTGTTTTACGGTAAGTCCGTTCAGAAAGCCGGAATTTATCATGATTCCTTCTTTTGCATCAAAGCTATCTTCAGTTACGTCGCACCCTTCGATAAGTGGAATGATAGGCAAATTGAAGTGTTTTGCAAAAGCATAATCCCTGCTATCATGTGCCGGTACAGCCATAATAGCTCCGGTTCCATATCCGGAAAGTACATAGTCGGAGATCCAGATTGGAATTTCGGTTCCGCTTACCGGATTAATAGCATACGAACCGGAAAAAACTCCGGTAACTCTCCGGTCGGCAATACGTTCGCGCTCAGTTCGCTTTTTGGTAGCATCCAGATAATTCTGCACTTCAGGAGCCTGTTTATCGGTGGTGAGTTGTTTTACCAGTTCACTTTCGGGAGCCAGAACCATGAATGTAACTCCATAGATGGTATCGGCTCTGGTAGTAAAAACGTCAAAGTTGAAATCCTGATCTTTTACCTCAAATCTGAGTTCGGCACCTTCACTACGTCCTATCCAGTTCTTTTGAGTTTCGGTCAACGAATCTGTCCATTCAACAGTGTTCAACCCATCCAACAAACGTTGAGCATAAGCTGAAACACGTAAACTCCATTGGCGCATAACCCGTTGTTCAACGGGGTGACCTCCACGTACGGAAACACCTTCGCTTACTTCATCGTTTGCCAAAACAGTTCCGAGTTCCGGACACCAGTTTACTTTTAGGTCTGCCAGATAGGCAATTCTGTAATTCAGTAGTATTTCCTGTTGCTCTTTTTCGGTTTTAGCTTTCCACTCATTGGCTGTAAAGCTTATCTCTTCTGTGCATGAGGCTTGAATTCCTTCTGTACCCGAAGTTTCAAATGCTTTAATCAGCGATTCGATGGGTTGTGCTTTTTGCAATTTTGTATTGAAATAGTGGTTGAACATTTGTATAAATGCCCACTGAGTCCACTTATAGTAATCGGGTTCGCAAGTCCGAATCTCGCGGCTCCAGTCATAACAAAATCCGATTTTGTCTAATTGTTCCCGATAACGGGCAATATTTTTTTTGGTGGTAACCGCCGGGTGTTGTCCTGTTTGAATTGCATACTGCTCAGCCGGTAAACCGTAAGCGTCATATCCCATAGGGTGAAGTACATTGAACCCTTGCAGGCGTTTGTAGCGGCTGAAAATATCAGAAGCAATGTATCCAAGTGGGTGACCTACATGCAAACCGGCTCCCGATGGGTACGGAAACATGTCTAATACATAAAATTTGGGTTTGCTGTTGTCAATTTCGGTTTTATACGTGCTGTTCTTTTTCCAGTAAGCTTGCCATTTTTGCTCTATTTCTTTGAAATTGTACTCCATAATATATTGAGGATAAGTATTAAAAACGCTTTTTCGTTTGTCTTCTTAATTTGAAATTAAACGTGCAAAGTTAATCAATTTAGCCGAATAACGAATTCGTCTACCGGCTAAAAAACACATTCATTGCTTTTTAAACATAGTTGTAAGCTGGTGTTTGAAAAAAATGATTATTTTTGCGGGTTAATTGATTAAATTTAGTTCGAAATGTCCAATCTACATGCGTCTATTCAATTTAAAGTTCCAGAGCCAACTCTGAGACGTTTACCATGGTATTTAGCTTATGCTCAGTTGGTACTGAAAGATGGAGAGTTATATCTTTCGTCTACCCAAATAGCTAAAAACATAGCTGTTGATGCATCGATGGTTGCAAAGGACTTGTCGTATGTCAATATAAATGGTAGAACACGTGTTGGTTATGATGTAAAAGAGCTTGTGGACATCCTTGAAGCTTTTTTAGGGTTCACTAATTCCCACAAGGCTTTTTTGTTTGGAGTTGGTAGCTTGGGTGGTGCTCTGATGCATGATAATGGGCTTGAACAGTTTGGTCTGGAAATAGTTGCCGGATTCGATGTTAAATATGAGTTGTCCGGTACAAGTATCAATCGCGTTCCTATTCATCATATTGATCGTTTTGTGGAACTACAACGCCAGACTGGTATTAATATTGGGGTTCTGACAGTTCCTGTTGATAAGGCGCAAATGGTTTCAGAGATAATGATAGCCGGTGGAATTCAGGCTATTTGGAATTTTACGCCGTTTCGTATTCGTGTTCCGGAAAATATAGTTGTACAAAACACATCTATTTATGCACATCTGGCAGTTATGTTCAATCGGTTGAACGCTATAAAAGAAAATGAAAAGAAAAAAAATTCAACTCCCAAACAGCCTAAAATAAAATGAAGATATTTGCTATTGGTCAAAATTATTCAGAGCATAACAGGGAATTGAACAATGCGATTCCTCAAGAACCGGTCGTGTTTATGAAACCGGATTCTGCATTGCTCAAAAATAACAAACCCTTTTATATCCCGGATTTTACTCAAGAATTGCATTACGAAACTGAGTTGATAGTCAAGTTCAACCGGTTGGGAAAGAATATAGATTCTAAATTTGCCGGAAGATATTTTGCTGAAATAGGTCTGGGTGTTGATTTTACAGCGCGGGATCTTCAACGAAGGCTAAAAGCAGAGGGTAAACCCTGGGAAATCTCGAAAGCATTTGACAGCTCAGCGGTTATAGGAAATTTCTTGCCGGTGTCCGAATTAGAAAACATTCAGGATATTCAGTTTAGGTTAGATCTGAATGGTAAAACTGTTCAGCAAGGTAATTCTGCTGATATGATTTTTCCGATAGATGAACTAATAGCGTATGTTAGTCGTTTTTTTACTATTAAAATAGGTGATATCCTTTTTACCGGAACTCCGGTCGGTGTTGGAAAAGTGTCCATTGGTGACAGGCTGGAAGGGTTTATATTTGATAAAAAGATGTTTGACTTTTATATCAAATAAAAGCGCAAGCTGACTGTGTTCTCTAAGAAAATTGTGCGTTAAAACGTGATTGTTTAAATGAAGTATAAACTTGCATTTTTTGCATTCCTATTTTTATCTGTTTCAACTTTATTTGGTCAGAGCGAGCAAATAAAGTCTTATGATTTAAATTGGAAAGGTATAGAAAAGTGTTTAATCGCGTCTTCTTCAATTTCGGTAATGGCTTTTGACGGGGCTCTGTACCCGAA
>Ga0302205_10000618_pt1 | contig 14367 bp, 8 predicted proteins | sample II_Fen_E1_3_FD_194582 | JGI IMG/M metagenome (GOLD analysis project Ga0302205, IMG submission 194582) | Peat permafrost microbial communities from Stordalen Mire near Abisko, Sweden - II_Fen_E1_3 | ecosystem: Environmental > Terrestrial > Soil > Wetlands > Permafrost | place: Sweden: Abisko...
AAGGAATTGAACAGCGGGATAAAAATTGTTGCAGTCAGGGTCACTAACAACACGGATTCCATGCATGTCATAGGGAATGATATTGCATTTTATTCCGGTTTAAAAGAAGTATTTCCTTTAAGCCCGGTCGTTGTAAAGAATCATGTAAAACAATCTGTTGTAGGTTATACTCCTTACTTTATTGGTGCACTATTTAAATCATCCATCACCTTCAATGGCAGGGTGGTATCTAATTTCCCTTTCCCATTAATCGTTTTTCCGTGTATAGCCATTGGTAATCTGCTGGTGGCCAATACTGCAAATTCAAAATTGTTGAAGGAACTGGAAGACTACGATATTATGGGCAAGGAAATTAAACCCGGCGAAACCATCTATGGTATCATCGGAGTTCAGAATGGTGACTATAGTCCACTTACCATTCGAAAAAAATAAATCTTTCCATATGGGATATTCAACGTTGAAAAGAGTCTTTCTATTATTCGTTTAATTATTCGTGCAGGGAATCTGAGATTTATTCCCTGATTATTGAATTTGTAAAAAGCGAGGGCTTCACATTACGTGAAGCCCTCGTTGGTAAGAATAGACTGATTTTATTTTACAGGCCTGATCACAAAACCATAGTTGTATGTTTTTTCCTTCAGGCGATATTGTTCATGGGGCAGTGCTCCCCAGCTTGTATCACCACCCACACCACGCTGCAGTAAATCAACACAGAGTATCACTTCGTGCCTTGGGGTAATATCGTTGGTATGACGGTACTTTTTAGTCAGCCCTGGATCAAAATCCTCGGGCCAGTTGTTCAACGCACTGACACAAACAGGTTGTAACCCTTCGATACGTACCCCTTTCCCGGCATTGTCGGTAAGTGTAAGCCAACGAACGTCGGTTTTGTAACCATTCTCCTGCGGACGGGTGTAAGGAACGTACTGTGCCGCTACAGGGCTTTCGTAAATCCCGGTGAAGGAAGCTGTGTTCCGGTCGGTATAATTTTCCAACGGACCACGTCCATAGTATGAAAAGTTATCAAATTCTTTCTTCAGGCTCATAATCATTCCAAAACGGGGTATCTCAGGCAATTCGTTTGGACCAGCCTGATAGGTTACGTTGATTGACAATGCACCATCGCCGCTTAATGAATAGACAATCCGGTAATCGGAAGCAACATCTTTCAACCGAATCTCGGCTGTTACTTCTGCATTTCCACCATTCAATTGTTTCTCTGCCATGTTTTTCAGCGAAGTGTTATCGCCTGCTGTACGCCAGATATTGCATTTCGTGCCCATATTATTTCCAAAGTCGTTATCGGTGGGTGCACGCCAGAAGTTAGGCTTTGGATTTGAATTGAAATAATCTTTGTTGTCAACCCGGTAACTATCCATTAACCCGGTTCTTTTATTGATACTTACCCGGACACCACCGGCAGTCATGGAAATACGGTCATTTTCATCGGTTAGTGTGGCTGTACCGTTTGTTGAAGATGATTTTACAAAGTATTTACTATCGCCTAATTTAAACTGTTCGCGGGCAACTTCCGAATGCTGGGGCAGAACTTCTGTTCCTACCCGTGTATAGGCAAATATATTCAGGAAATACTCCACTCCATCTTTAGAAGAAAGTGCCGGAAGTTGCAACTGTACCTGTTTTTGGGATTGGGGAGTCAGGTTTAACTCCAGGTTTCCCTGTTTGATGACTTTTCCGTTTTCAAGGACTTCATAGCTGAACAGGTAGTTGTCGAGGTTGGTATAGGCAAAGTTATTTTCAACTTTGATAATTCCTTTTGCAAGATCAACGGCTTTGAACAGGATGTCCTGATATACTTTTTTTACTTCAAAGGCACCCGGATGTGGTGTGCGGTCAGGCCATACCAGACCGTTGTGATTAAAGTTCTCGTCGTTGGTGTAATTCTGGCTTCCCATATCGCCACCATACGCCCAGTATTTACGCCCAGCTTCGTCTGTCATCTGAAATCCCTGATCTACCCAGTCCCAGATAAAGCCACCTTGCATGTTCTTGCTGTTGTGGATGATGTCCCAGTATTCCTGAAAGTTGCCGCTGCTGTTCCCCATGGCATGAGCGTATTCGCACATGATAAACGGACGTTTCACATGTGCACGGCCGGCATATTCTTTCATGTACTTTATTCCCGGATACATCGGACACACAATGTCTGTATTCTCCAGTTCTCCTGCCTGTTCGAATTGTACCAGGCGGGTATTATCGCGTTCTTTGATCCATTTGTAAGTTTTTTTAAATACATCACCGTTACTTGCCTCATTCCCCAATGACCAAATAATCACAGACGGGAAGTTTTTATCGCGTTCCACCAGGCTGTAAGTCCTGTCCAAATGAGCATTGTCCCACTCGGCATGATACGCCATATTTTCAGGTCCGAAACCCATTCCATGGCTTTCAATATTCGCTTCGTCCACAAGGAACAGGCCATACTGGTTGCACAGTTTCACCCATTTCAGGTTGTTGGGATAATGGCTGCACCGAACTGAATTGATATTCAGTTGCTTCATCATCCTGATATCCTTCATCATGGTTTCGGTATCCTGATAATGTCCTGTGATTGGGTTGTGTTCGTGGATATTTACTCCATGTACCATGATCCGAACTCCATTCACCAATAATTGACCTTCTTTTAATTCAACTTTACGGAAACCAACCTGGGATGCCACCGTTTCAATAAATCTGCCATTTTCATCTTTTAAGTTCAGTAACAGGGTATATAGGTTTGGAGATTCATTACTCCACAGTTTGGGCGCTGATACCTGTTGGTTTATGGTTGTTGTCCGGGTACCTGAAGCACCTATGTCCATTTTTACTGATTTACTGAAAATAACTTTCCCTGCGGCATCCACTAACCAGGCTTCCACGGTTTGGTTATTTTTACTTGTCGGATTCATATTTTTCAATTTGATATCCACTGCCAGAGTTCCGTTTTTATACTTTGTATCCAGGTCAGGACGGGCAAAGAAGTCAATGATTCGGACATTCTCAGTACTGTAAAGGTAAACATCCCGGTCAATGCCTGATATACGCCAGAAATCCTGATCTTCCAGGTATGAACCATCACTCCAGCGGTAAGCTTCCACTGCAACCAGGTTTTTACCGGGTTTTACATAAGGGGTAATGTCGAATTCTGTAGGGCTTTTGGTGTTCTCGGAATAACCTACTTTCTGACCGTTTACCCAGACATACATAGCTGAAGTTCCACCTTCGAAATGTAGATATACCCTACGACTATCCCAGTTTTCCGGTAAAATGAAATCGCGGCGGTATGAGCCTACCGGATTGTCGGAATGATCAATATAGGGAGGGTTTTTAGGAAAAGGATAGGTAATGTTCGTGTAAATTGGAATGCCGTATCCTTTCAGTTCCCAGTTTGAGGGAACCTGAATCTCTTTCCAGTTGGTGACATTGAAGTCTGTTTTATAAAAGTCTTTTGGGCGTTGATCGGGGGTAGGGGACCATTGGAATTTCCAGTTGCCATCCAAAGTCATATACCAGGGGGAGCTGTTGTAGTTATCAGCAATAGCAGATTGAGTATCTGCATATGGGAGGAAAGCTGCACGTGCAGGCTCCCGGTTAATCTGGAAGACTGCCGGGTTTTCCCAATCATTTACTGCCTGTTCCTGTGAAAATGTTGTTAAAACTAATGCCGCAATAAATCCGGTAATGATCCATTTCTTATTCATAGATATCAATTTGTGAAGTTTATAGATGGTTCTACTCATTTGTTTCTATTGGTATCGTCTGTCATGACAGGGCATAAAAAAACAAAAGAGTCCCCAAAGGTACTCTTTTGTTTTTTTAATAAATGATTAACAATATAGAAATATGTTTATTTCGATTTGCGAAAGCAAAATACTCACTTATTTATTGGTTTCACACGGCTTTTTATTACCAGAAATACCAGTAGAATGTAGCACAGATAGCTACCACACCCAGTGAGGCAATAACATCCCACTTGTTCCAGCTCTTAAAGATAAGTTTCTTGTAGTCACCGTCGAAAGTAATGAAATCTATCTGTTGAGCGGTTGGTTTCTTCGTGAAAAGTGATACTACGACCATCATCAACATGATGAAGACAAGTAACCAGATTTCAAAGATAAGCCAGTTTGTATGCCAGAACCAATGGGTGGATTCCCATAATTGACCTGTCATTAAGTCTTTACCTGTATTTGTGAAGATGTTGGTCAGCAAGCGCGCCATACCAATCAGAAAGCCCACAATTAAACCTGCTTCACCTGCCTTTGGCGTAATTCTTTTTGAAAATATACCCATTACAAACACTGCCACCATGGCTGGAGCAAGCAGTGATTGAATGCCTTGCAAGTAGGAGTAAAGGCTGCCAAGACTCATCATGACCGGTATCCAGATAATACCAAGCACTACAACCACAACAGTTGCTATACGACCTACCAAAACGTATCTGGCCTCGCTTTTCCCTTTGAACATTGGCTTATAAAAGTCTTCTGTAAACAACGTAGCGCATGAGTTGAAGAATGCCGCCAACGAAGCAACCAATGCAGATATAAAGCCTATGGTGACAATACCTTTCACACCGGCTGGCAATACAAACTTAACCATGGATCCAAAAGCGGTATCCGGGTTGGTTAATGTAAATCCGCTGCCTGGACGTGCTGCCAATGCGGCGGCTATCATACCGGGTATCAGAAACATAAATACGGGTAGTATCTTAAAATAGCCGGCTGCAATAGTCCCTCTGCGCGCGCGCTTCATCACAACATCACTAGCTTCGCCTTTTGTTTGTCCGAGTACACGTTGAACAATATGTTGGTCAGTAGCCCAATACCAAAAGCCAATGATGGAGGCTCCGATAAATACCCAGAACCCGGGATAGTCATCATACAGCGGGTCACCCGTATCTAAGTGGAACATATGGTTTGTGCCGTAGGCATGTCCGTCTGCTCCGACACTCAGTGTTTTAGAATAGTCAATCATGGCAGTCCAGCCGTGGGCGATACTCCCGTCTCCGAGTGCTGACAGCCCTAAGAAAAGCACCAGAAATGAACCGATGATAAGGATAGGCGTTTGAATTGCCGATAATGTCATCACACCCTTCATACCGCCAAAAATGGTAAATACTCCCGTTATGACTATCAACCCGATAGCCCCGTACCAGAAAGGCAAACCAATAAGGCTTTCCATAAAGATACCTCCGGTAAATGCAGTTACACTCACTTTGGTCAGCACGTAGGCTATCAGTGTAATGATAGACAACCACGAACCTGTGCGTGGTGTGTAGCGATTTTTAAGGAAATCAGGCATGGTGATGATTTTACCCAGCTTGGTGTTCATCAACTGGTAGAACGGTACAAAGAGCCAACCAAGGATGAGAATCATCCATCCTTGCATCTCCCAGTGTGCCATGCCTACACCTGCCTTTGCACCGGTACCGGCAAGCCCTACAAGGTGTTCCGAGCCAATGTTTGCAGCAAAGATAGCCGCGCCTATGATATACCAGGGCTCCCCTTTTCCGAACAGGTAATCTTCGCTGTTGGGACCCTGTTGCAACCGTTTATCTTTTTGTACTGCACGCCATACAGCCCATGCTACTGCACATATTCCGACTGCGAGAATCGCCCAGTCGAGCCAAATAAATTCATGTGAATTCCAATTCATATTCTTAACTTTGTTGTATAAATAAGGGTTTTTACTTTTCTACTGAAAATTTATAGATACAGGTGCTTTTGTAGACTTTTCCCGGTTCGAGAATTGTTGATGGCCACTGAGGTTTATTCGGACTGTCGGGGAAATGTTGGGTCTCCAGACAAATAGCTGATCGTTGGTTATATACAATGCCTTTTTTTCCTTTCACTTTCCCATCGAGGAAATTCCCCGTATACACTTGAATCCCGGGTTCATTGGTGAATACTTCCAGTGAAATTCCGCTTACCGGAGAACTTACTTTAGCAGCCAGCTTGGTTGCATCGCCTGCGGTATTCAACACCCAGTTGTGATCATACCCGTTGCCGTTTTTCAGCTGGACATACCCGTAGTTGGCGATGTCTTTGCCGATTGCTTTGGCTGTCGTAAAGTCCATTGGAGTTCCTTTCACAGTAAGAATCTCACCGGTAGTCATAAACGTGCTGTCAACAGGAGTAAATTTATTCGCGTTGATGTACAACAGGTTATCGGTGATTAATTTGTTTGCGTCTCCCGACAGGTTAAAATACGAGTGGTTACACATATTAATCACTGTCTTTTTATCGGTGGTAGCTTCAAAATTTATTTTGATAGCATTGTCTGCTGTCAGTACGAATGTCACTTTTGCAGTCACATTCCCGGGAAAGTTTTGATCGCCATCCGGAGAATGACGTGTCAACTCAATGGTTGTGTCATTTACCTGGTTTACTTTTTGATAAACCTGGTATTGCCATCCTTTAGGTCCTCCGTGTAAACAATGTCCAAAATTGTTTTGCGGCAATTGTATGGTTTTTCCATCAATGGTAAGGAGTCCCTTATTGATACGGTTGGCATACCGACCTATAGAAGCACCGAAATCACTGGGAATATTCACATAATCAGCCACGCTGTCAAATCCCAGTACTACATCCTGCATTTTACCCATTTTGTCGGGTACCATTACAGAAACAATACGTCCGCCGAAATTAGTGATGCACACTTCCATGCCTTTCGCATTTTTGAGAACATACAATCCGGTTGAATCACCATGGATTACTTTCGTGAAGTTGGCTTTTACCAACCCTGAAAGCGTTTTCTCGCTTTTCTCCTTGCAACTAAACATAAGTATGGGAATCAGTGCTAAATAAATGAGTTTTTTCATAATGTATAATTTATTGATAAATAGACCTAACCCCTAAACGGGAATTTCAGTTCCCCTTTAGGGGTTTAGGGTTATTATTTATTTAGAAAAAAGTTCTTTCTCTGTGAACTGGCCTAATTTTACATAGTCTTTGTACAATTCGCTGTACAAGGCTGCATTTTCTTTGTTTGGAAAGTATTCCATAGCAAAGCCCATACCCATTGCTTTCTGGGCATCTTCCACTTTTTCATACACCCCGGCTACTACCGCTGCAAACATAGAGGTACCGAATGCACAAGCCTGTTCCGATTTTGCCACTTTAATAGGCATGTTCAGAACATCAGCCATGGTCTGCATCACAAAAGGAGATTTCAATGCGATTCCTCCAATGCCGATGATTTCATTGATCTCAATGCCATTCTCGATAAAACGGTCCACAATGGCTTTTGATCCGTAGGCTGTTGCTTCTACCAGGGCACGGAATACAAGAGGAGCGGAGCTGCCCAGATTCAATCCGGTGATAGTGCCTTTTACCAGTTGGTTGGCATCAGGGGTACGACGGCCATTCATCCAGTCGGTTGCCAGAATCGTTGATTCCGATACCGGTACTTTCGCTGCTTCAATGGACAATGCCGGAATGATCTGATCCAGGGTTTCGTCTATCAGTTTTTGTTTGGTAGCTTCGTCAATCAGCTTTGTCTTGGAAAGGATGTTGACGGTTGGCCATGCCAGTACGCTCTTGAACCAGGCATATATATCCCCGAAGCCCGATTGTCCTGCTTCCAGTCCGATCATGCCCGGAATCACCGAACCATCAACCTGTCCGCAAATGCCCGGAATCAGTTTGTGACCCATTTCTTCATAACTTGCTACCATAATATCACAGGTAGAAGTCCCGATAACACGTACCAAAGCACCCGGTTGTACTTCTGCACCCACAGCACCCATGTGGCAGTCGAATGCTCCGACTGCAATGGCTACATTGGTAGTCAAACCTAAACGTCCGGCCCATTCTTCGGTTAAGTTACCCACCTTTTTGTCGCTTGAACAAGTGTCAGTGTAAAGGTGTTGCCTGTAACCTGCCAACAATGGATCAAGGGTTGTTAAAAAGTTTTCAGAGGGTAAGCCACCCCATTTCTCAAGCCACATAGCTTTATGGCCGGAAGCACAACGGCTACGGCATAGGATAGTCGGATCGGTTTTGCCTGTAATTAAACCGGGCAACCAGTCGCAATGTTCCACTATGGAATAGGCGGCTTTGCGTACTTTCTCATCAGCACGGAGTACATGCAAGGCTTTTGCCCAGAACCATTCTGAAGAATAGATCCCGCCTTCGTATGAACTGTAGTCGATATCCCAACGGGCGCACAAATCATTGATTTCCTTTGCTTCTTTTATCGCAGTATGGTCTTTCCACAACACGAACATGGCATTCGGATTCTCGGCAAATTCTGGTAGTAATGAAAGGGGCGTACCGTTCTTGTCCGTAAATACGGGTGTACTTCCGGTAGTGTCGAATGCCATGCCAACCACCTGTTTGGCTGTACCGGCAGGACATTTTGAAAGTGCGTCTTTCACGGTGTATTCCAGTGCATCCACATAATCCTGTGGGTGCTGGCGGTACTGGTTGGCAGTAGGAACGCAGTATTTGCCTTCCATCCAACGTGGATAATTTTTTACTGACGAAGCCATTTCCTCGCCTGTTTCGGCATTTACTATCACCGCACGGGCTGAATCGCTTCCGTAATCTAAACCTATAACGTATTTGCTCATAATGTTTTTTTAATGCATAATTCACAATGCATAATTCTTAATTATGCATTGTGAATTATTAATTGTGAATTATCTTAACGCTTTGTTTAACATGTAATACACTTCGTTGTTACGGATATCCTGTTTGAAATTACGGATATTGGTGTCCTTGTCGATAATCAACATTTCTACATCAGCAATTTCTGCATAGTCTTCCATCATCTCCGTGGTGATAGAGAAAGAGAAGCTTGAGTGGTGGGTACCACCGGCAGTAATCCATGCACCGGCACCTACTTCGAGGTTAGGCTGTGGAATCCACAAGGCACAGGCAACCGGCAATTTAGGCAGGGCCTTTGGTTCGATCACTTTTACTTCGTTTACTATCATGCGGAAACGGTTGCCCATATCCACGATAGTGGCTGCAATACCTTCCCCTTCGTGAGCCTGGAATACCAGACGTGCACAAACACCGGCATCACCTATGCCCAGGAAGTGAACTTCAATGCGTGGTTTTGCTTTTGCAATCTCAGGGTTGATTTCCAACATGTGTGATTGAAGGATAGAGCTTGTTGCTCCGTCAAAATTCAATACATAATCTTCCAGGAAGGAACATCCACCAGGTAATCCTTGTGCCATTACTCCCATGGTGCGGGTAAGGGCAGCTGTTTTCCAGTCACCTTCAGCCCCAAAGCCATAACCTTCGGCCATCAAACGCTGGGAAGCAAAGCCCATTAGTTGCGACATGCCTTCCAGTTCGTTGAAGCTGGTAGTGAAAGCAGTGGCTTTGTTGTCCTGCAGGAACCGGCGTAGCCCGATCTCCTGAGCAGCAGCCTGACGTACCGAGATATGCTTTTCAGCACCTTTCTTACAGTCAGCAGCAAAGTCATATAGTTTTTCGTATTCTGTTACCAAGGCATCAATTTCAGCTTCGGTTACTGCATTCACGTAAGGAACCAGTTTTGCAATCGGAGCATTGTCCACGTGGTAACCCAGGCGGATTTCAGCTTCCACCTTATCACCATCGGTTACAGCTACATTGTTCATGTTATCACCAAAACGGATGATCTGCATGTTCTGTGCATCAGCCCATCCTGCACATACGCGCATCCAGCCTGAGATCTTATCGTGGGTTGATTTGTCTTTCCAGAAGCCAACTACCACCTTGCGTGGTTTGCGCAAACGGGCAGTAATGAATCCAAACTCACGGTCACCATGAGCCGATTGGTTCAGGTTCATGTAGTCCATGTCGATTTCCGACCAGGGGATTTGTTCGTTAAATTGAGTATGAAGGTGCAATAAAGGCTTTTTGTAATCCATCAACCCGTGGATCCACATCTTTGCAGGTGAGAAAGTGTGCATCCAGGTGATCATGCCCACGCACTTGGTGTCGCCGTTTGCAGCACGCATGATTTCAGATATTTCTGAAGAAGAGTTCGCAGTTCCCTTGTAAACAACTTTTACAGGCAGGTTACCCGATTTGTTTAACCCATTCACCATTTCATTCGAGTGTGCATCAACGCTCACTACTGCGTCACCACCATATAACAATTGAGCTCCGGTGATAAACCATACTTCTAAATCTTTGTAATCCATGATATTTGTTTAATTTACCCCCAACCCCCTAAAAGGAGCCGGAGAAGTTAGTATTACTTGTTTTTATAACTCACCCCTCACCCCTAAAGGGGGCAAGAAAGTTAGATTTGTTTATTCATATTTGAGAAAAATATATCAGATCCGAAAGTAACCAAGTTCCCCTTTTTTTCTTTTCTTATCCCCCTTCAGGGGCTAGGGGTTCTTTTTATAATTCCAGTGAAATAATTGCTTTTGCTGGAACTGTTACTGTCAACCCTTTTTTGCTCACTTTTGCACCTTTGAAAACGGAAGGTGTTACTACGTTCGGACTCTCGAAAGTATTGTATGAATCAATCGTTTTAGCCGTCAGAATAGTCCCGGTTACCTTCGCAATTTTAAGACTCCCCAGGTCTATTTCAATCTTTTGTTCTTTATCCGGATCGACATTGGCAAGGGTGATATGAATCAAGCCCTTTGTATCTTTCGATGCCGAAACACTTATAGACGCAAATTTCTTATTGTTTGTAACCAATGAATCGCATTGAATCTCAATCGGCAAATAGGTTGCTCCCATGTGGACTTTATACATCTCAAATACATGATAAGTCGGAGTCAGCACCATCTTCGGGCCATCAGTCAGGATCATGGCCTGTAATACATTGACCACCTGGGCAATATTGGTCATTTTTACCCTTTCGGTATATTTGTTGAATATATTCAGCGTCAGGGCTGCTACAAAAGCATCCCGCATGGAATTCTGTTGATACAGTGCCGAATGTGAGCCCGGTTCCTGATCCCACCAGGTACCCCATTCATCCACCATCAATCCTACTTTGTGCTGCGGATCGTACTGGTCCATGATGGTGATGTGTTTTTTTAGGACATCCTCAATCTCAAGACATTTGTTCATCGTCCACATGTATTCTGATTTGTCAAATTTGGTAGCCGAACCCTTGCTGCCGTTCCAACCCTTGCAGGTATAATAGTGTAATGAAACACCCTGCATGCGCTCGCCCACATTCTTCATTAATGTTTCCGTCCATTTGTAGTCGAAGTCGCTGGCACCACTGGCAATTTTAAATAACTTGTTGCCATCATATTCCCGGCAGTAGGTCGAATAGCGGCGATACAGATCGGAGTAGTATTCGGGTGTCATGTTTCCACCACATCCCCAGCTTTCGTTGCCAACACCGATGTATTTCAGTTTCCAGGGTTTGTCACGTCCGTTCAGGCGGCGCAATCTCGCCATGGGGCTGTCACCGGCCGAAGTGATATATTCCACCCACTTAGCCAGCTCTTCCACGGTACCGCTCCCCACGTTTCCGCTCAGGTAAGGCTCGCATCCAAGCAGTTCGCATAAGTTGAAGAATTCGTTTGTCCCGAAACTGTTGTCTTCAATCACTCCGCCCCAGTTGTTGTTTGACATTTTAGGCCGTTTCTCCCGGGGTCCGATCCCATCATTCCAGTGGTATTCATCCGCAAAGCAACCACCCGGCCACCTTAACACCGGAATATGTAAATCTTTCAGGGCATTCAGTACATCGTTGCGGTATCCTTTTGTATTCGGTATCGGTGAATTCTCGCCTACCCAGATACCTCCATAAATGCAGGTCCCCAGATGTTCGGCAAACTGGCCGTATATTTCTTTGTTGATAATATCTTTACCCTGATCAGCATGAATGGTGATTCGGGAGGTAGACGTTTGTGCCGAACCCGACAAAGTCAACAAGCATATAAAAGCAAGAAATGTTTTTTTCATGTTGTACTGTAATTTGATTTAATTTACTACTGTTCTATTTATCTTATTTATGAATCGTCTTGTTACCTTAATTACCTTAATTACCCAATCAACTTAATTACCCAATCAACCCAATTACCAATCAACGGGCACCTGTATCGTCCTAAAATTTGTTTACACTTTTGATGAATGTTTTCTATTTTCTACTCAATAAATCCTAAGATGTTCATCCCCTAACGGGGAAACATGCCAACTTTAAACTTATTTCTATTGATATTGATCTCCTAACGGAGAAAAGAATTTAGATAAACAAATATAGCTATTTTTCTATTTTTCCCGTAGGGAATTAATATCAATAGAAATGATTGTTTTTCACCAGCTATTTCCCCGTAGGGGATTAACCGTTAGAATTTAATTGTTTGAATAATTCCGTCACAGACCGTTCCTTACCTCTTACCTCTTGCCTCTTACTCCTTTTCTTATTTCTGTCCGTAATACGCCCCCGGTCCGTGTTTTCTGAAGAAATGCTTCTGAATCAAATCCTTGCTCATGGTCAGGTCGGGATTTACGCCATACGATATGTACGCCATTTTAGCCACTTGTTCCATCACTACTGCATTATGTACCGCGTCGTGAGCATCTTTTCCCCAGGAGAATGGACCGTGGTTTTTTACCAGTACCCCCGGTATGAAGTCAGGGTTTAATCCGTTGAACCGGTCGACAATCACGTTGCCCGTTTCCAGTTCATATTCCCCTTCCACTTCCTGTTGGGTCATATCCCGGGTACAGGGAATGGCGTCACTGAAATAATCGGAATGCGTGGTACCGATATTCGGGATGTTCAATCCTGCCTGTGCCCACGAAGTGGCATAGGTGGAGTGGGTATGTACCACCCCGCCAATGTTCGGGAATGATTTGTATAAAATCAGATGGGTAGCTGTGTCGGACGATGGCTTCAGCTTTCCTTCCACGATATTCCCTTCCAGGTCCACCACTACCATGTCTTCGGCCTTCATCGCTTCGTACGAAACCCCCGAAGGCTTGATAACCACTAATCCCGTTGCCCGGTCGATAGCACTCACATTGCCCCAGGTAAATATTACCAGCCCATGTTTCACCAAATCCAGGTTGGCGTTGAACACTTCTTCTTTTAATGCTTCTAACATAACTTTTTATTTTAAACGTTAGGTGTATTTACGACACTTAAATGTGTATAATTATAATGAAAAATGCAACCCTTGTTCTATCAGCTGATCGTATTTCTCTTTGTTGAATTTATAGTAAAAGGCTCCCTTTTTGGAAGAACTTTTGTCCTTTTCATCCAGCTTCTCGAGGATATCCATGGTCAGCAGTTTCTTCCTGAAGTTGCGTTTGTCTATCGGCTCCCGGTAAATCGATTCGTACAGGCACTGCAAGGTAGGCAATGTAAATTGTTCACCCAGCAGGTTGAACCCGATCGGTTTTACCGCTGTCCTGCGTTGTAAGAGTGTCATGGTGTCTTTTACCATGATGTTGTGGTCGAAAATCAGCTCCGGCAGGTGTGTTATGCTTACCCAACGGGCATCGTATTTCTTTGCCAGCGAAGTATCAAATTGAACGATATCCACCAGGGCATAATACGCAATCGAAATCACACGCTCTACATCCCGGTCGATATCCCCGTAGGCACCAACCTGTTCCAGGTAGATGTCATCAATCCCGGTGAATTCAATGACGACCCTTTTGGCTGCTTCCTGTATGTTCTCAGGTGCGTTTACAAAACCTCCCATCAACGACCATCCACCCTTGAATGGCTCAAAAGGCCTGCGTGCAATCAGGATATGCAATTCATTTTCACGAAATCCCAGTATGATACAATCGACTGCTACTAAGAAACTATCCTTGTTTTGATAAAATGCTGCACTCATGAATGGATGGAATAAATACCGGTTAAAATTTAATGACAGATAAAGTGTTTATATATAATAGGTTATATTTGTATATACCCGAAAATAATTTGTTGTTTTAAAACAAGTGTAAAGTAAACACTTGTTTCTTGATTTCTGATTCATAAAATCCATGTTATACAACACAAAATTGAAAATAAATGGATTCTTTTGCTGCCATTGAATAACACTGTTATCGCATCAATTACGGTCCCCATCTTCCAGGATCCCTTTTTCTCTTCTCAACCCCCGGTACTACTCATCCCAGCCCCTGTCGAACAAATGCTTATCTTATCTGATTTTTGCGGATGATAGAATAATGGTCTGAAATGGCACCTTTTTTTTAACAGCATATTTCTGATATTCATGCTGCGTTTATTCTAGGCAAATTGAGGGTAAAGAGAGGGTAAAGAGAGGGCAAAGTGAGGGCAAAGAGAGGGCAAGGAGGGGTAAACCTCTGTCTAGTCCTGAAATAGGTTTACAACAAAGTAAACAAAATTCAGGATTATGAAAAGACAAGTAAAGAAAATTACGGACGAATTACAATTCCAGATCGTTCAAGAGTATTTAAACACTTCAACAAC
>Ga0302205_10000625_pt1 | contig 14251 bp, 11 predicted proteins | sample II_Fen_E1_3_FD_194582 | JGI IMG/M metagenome (GOLD analysis project Ga0302205, IMG submission 194582) | Peat permafrost microbial communities from Stordalen Mire near Abisko, Sweden - II_Fen_E1_3 | ecosystem: Environmental > Terrestrial > Soil > Wetlands > Permafrost | place: Sweden: Abisko...
ATAAATGGAGTTCATTTAACAATATCAGGTTATTTCTGCAAATCAATCTGTATATTCCCCACAAACATTTTTGCCCGGATACGGACAATGGTCTTCGATTTATCTGCCGACAACCACACATTCACTGCACCCGGTCCATCAAATACGTGATTCTTTGGTGCCACGGGCTTCACACGATAACACAATCTTTTACCAAGGCTAGTCTTAATACTGACACCAGCATAATTCCAAATAAGATGAACCGATGAAAAAAAGTCATATATCCCTGTCAAGAAAACTTTCACGCTGCAACACCATTATTACAGGCAACCACAATACAAATATACTTAAACTGTTGATATTATTTGTGTGTTCCCAATGGAATGTTCCCATCCTCTTGCGTGATACGTTCAATTTGTCCTACCGGGCTCATCTCTTCTTCCTGATTTTTAGAAGTTTTGTCTTTAATGCTTTTCCTTTGGCGGTTAACCGGTATCGCTGTTCCTGATGGGTTGGAATTTCCGGAATGGTCATTTCAATATAATCTACTTCTAATGAAGGATTCAGGTAGTTTGCTATAAAATTAACGCGATCCTTGAGTCCAAGTATTTCCTGTATCTCTGCCCGTTTCAATTCCTCATCTAAAACCAATATCACTCTTTTTACAGCTTCTGTAACTTCCTCAGCTTGCACGGTAGCTTGTCCGGTAGCTTGCACGGTAGCTTGCACGGTAGCTTGAGGGGTAGCTTGAGGGGTAGCTTGTAGGGTAGCTTGTAGGGTGTCTACTCCTGTAGAATTATCTATATCAATATCTTGACCATCTTTTTTAATAACTTCTCCACCTGCTTGACCTGTAGTTTTTTGTGTCCGCCAGAGGATTGTCCTGAAGTTTTCTTCCTGAATAAACTCCGGTTCATTCAAATTCTGCTTCTCACACAACCGGATAATATCACCTGTTCCTGTCCCTAAACGTTCAATATATCCGGCCAGATACATCGGTTCAGCCAATAAAGGATTAGCCGGCATAGAATTATGTGGATGACGAAGCTTTTCAGGACTTAATCCCAATGGTAAAATCCCCGGATTCCATATTTCCAGACGATCTTTAAAAAGCATAACCTGAATGCTTCCATTACTGGTATAATCACGATGGGCAATGGCATTCACGATAGCTTCCGAAACTGCAGCACGGGGAAGTTCATAGTCTACAGGAACCTGTGTACTTTCATCCCGGGTGCCTACTGACACATCTATTTTTGATAATACAAAATCAACTGCCTGATTTACAAGTTGGAAAACATCCCCTTTATACACCTGATAGGCAGGAATAGGCTTTACCACATCAAAACCATGGAAGTGAGCACATTTTACTTCCGAACTGATAAAGAAACGTTGTGGCTGCTTCCCAAACAATAAGATGGCGGCATTACTTACCCGGTCTGTTCCCAATAAATTCAAATGTGTCAGAATAGTTTCAGGTGATGATTCAACCGGTAAGGGGAAAGTTCTTTTGGCCTTGGCAATACGGACAAACTCCTTGATTTTATCGGGATCTAAATCGTCCATAGTTGCTTTCTCATTCAAGGTTGCATCAAAAGGCCCCGTACGGATAATTTCTTTCTCCTTCAGGTAATTCACCAGCGAAGCATAAACACCTGAATTCAGGTCATCGCCTGCACTAAACCGTTTACGGATAAGGTTAACCCCAACCTTTCCAATCAGGGCTGCCATTTTTGGGTGGCGCACCATGGTCGGTTCACCCAACACATAAATAAGCCTTGTCTTATAATGCCGGGTAGCTTCGTCGTATTCCCGTTCGGTGGGAGAAATACCTTCTGCATCTTCAGTTCCGTATTGCAAGCCAAACAACCCGAGGTATATATCGCATCTCGATACTTCGTCTGTATAAACAGCATCTACCCGTTGGTCCTTAGCCGGTAAATTTTCAAACAAGAAGGGTTCAAAGAAGAGCCCTAACAACGGGTCACTATGAAGGTACCTGAAAAGGTTTTGACGCTCTTCCGCAAACTCATTTTGCACACTGCTGATAAAGACTTTGAGTTTTTGCATATCAACTTGATTTTACGATTAAACTCTTTGAAATAACAATATCAATTCAAATTATTATTTAGATACCAATAATTCTGCCAGGTAATCAGTGCATAGGGCACTCCGGCATATTTATCACTGAGATATTTAACAAAAAGCATCAACTGCACACAATCCTTTTACTCACCGGCATACAGCCCACCCCTCAACTCATCGCAACCACGTCCCAGCGAGCTGTATAATTCAGATCACTTAATTGCTATTTCCCGTAAATTCTATTTGTCTGAAAAGTTTCTATTAAAGTTGTTTTTTCGTGCCTCAAAACTACAAAATTTAATTTTAATACGCCTATTCTCTGTTAAATATATTTTCTACTATTACATATATATTTGATTTATAGGCATCTGGACGTAGCCAATATTTATTATTCATTTCATCTATCAGCTAACGCCTTCGAATAAACACGTCGAATCCGGCACTCAGCAGTTGCCGGATTATACCTGGAGATTCACATACAGCAGTAACAATAGTTGTTGTTTCCATAGTGATTTTCCTTTTACATTGAAAAGTTTTTATTCAAAGGCAAAATCAGGTAGAAGCAATGCTGCATGGTGGCGCAGGTAAAAAGCGATTTGGTGAGGTGCTCGGATTCATGCGAGTTAACGTTATTTCCAATAATATCCTTTCCATTATCTAAAGCAGCTCAGAATCCGGTCAAAACGTCTTCGCCATTCTAGCACTATCATAATACAGATATTCCATATATGTTCCATATATATTCCATATATAACCCGTATATATTCCATATTTATATAAATACGGAATATATATGGAATATATACGGAATACTATAAGATTACTTACTATTTAAATGTATTGTACTGGCGAAAGGGTGGTGAATAAGAATCAGTAGTAAGTAGCCTAAGATTTATGCCAATGGAAATACTAAAAGGATAAATGATAAAAAACCGAAAGCAGGCCTGCACTTTTCGGCATTAAATAAAGCACCCGTTGCACTCCCACTTAAAAAAAAAGGATTTAATATAAATGGAAACGCAAGTTTAAGAACAAGTTGCCTTATTTTTTTGTTGATATAAAATATCCTAAAATTCAAAATTCGTATGAATAAAAAAACAAAAAAAGGCCTTATCATTGGCCTGTCGATTGTCGGAGTGTTATTTGCAGCGTTATTGATACTGCCTTACGCGTTTCGTGGAAAAATCATGACGCTGGCCAAAGAGCAGGTGAATAAAAAAATACTTGCCAAAGTTGATTTCGACGATTTCAGTTTGAGCTTTATCCGCCATTTCCCGAATGCAACGGTACGCGTGGGAAACATGCGCATTGTGGGAGTGGGCGAATCTGCAAAAGATACGCTGATTTCCTGTGAGAAAGTCGATCTGGTATTAAACCTGAAGAGTTTATTTTCGGATAAAGGGTATGAAATAAGGAAACTACAGTTCAGCAACCCGCACGTACTGGCACATGTGCTGGCCAATGGGAAAAACAACTGGAGTATCATGAAAACGGATACAACCCTTCAGAAGCCGGATACTACCAAAAGCAGTTTTAACCTGAAACTAAAAGACTTTGTCATCAAAAATGCAGATATCGTGTATTGGGACGAGCAAGGCAAAATGAAAGCCGAACTTAAAAACCTGAACCACACCACCAGTGGCGATTTAACGGCTGACAGTTCTTTATTGGTAACACACACGACAGTCGAAAAGATCAACTACGTGATGGATGGGGTAAATTATCTATCCAATGCCGATGCCGAACTGGATGCGGATATCAACGCAAATATGAATCACATGATATTTACCTTCAGCAAAAATTCATCACGGATCAATGCCATTCCGTTTGCACTGGTTGGTTGGGTAAAAATGTTGGATAACGGGTATGATATGGATTTGAAATTAAATGCCGACAAGGTTGATTTCAAGGCAATACTATCGATGATACCTGCTATTTACGCAAATTCGTTTGAAGGGGTTAAAGCCGGAGGAAATGTGGCTATGACCGGTTTTATGAAGGGCAAAATGATTGGGGACAATTATCCGGCATTCGATTTTAAGCTGACTGCGGTTAACGGATGGTTTCAATATCCGAAGTTACCAAAACAACTGCAAAAAATCAATATAGCCGCAGAAATTTCGAACCCGGGCAAAACACTGGATGCAACATTGATTGACATTTCCAGGTTCTCATTTCTGATGGGTGGAAACCCATTCACTGCCCAGCTGCGTGTTGCATATCCCATGTCCGACCCCGAACTGATATTGAAAGCAGTGGGAAAAATAAACCTGGGGAATATCCGGGAGATCTATCCGCTGGCTGCAGATACCCGGTTGAGCGGGATACTGGATATGAACCTGGACCTGGGCGGGCGGATGTCGTACTACGAGAAAAACCAATATGACAAATTCAGATTTGGGGGCAACATGACGATCACCAATATGATTGCTAAAATGAGTACGTTGTCGCAGGATATTTCCATCACCAAAGCCAGCATGTTATTCAACAACCAATATGTAAACCTGGCTGCCTTACAGATCAAAATAGGCCGTAATGATATCTCGGCAACCGGAAAACTGGAAAACGCCGTGGCGTACGCCCTGCATAACAAAACACTGAAAGGGCAGCTAAATATTCAGTCAACATACTTCAATGCCAGCGACTTTATGTCGTCGGACAAAGCCAAGCCGGAAGCTGCAAGCACCAAGCTTACGGTGTTTGTTATTCCGAAGAATATCGACTTCACCATGGTTGCCGGTTTTAAACAGCTGGTATATGAAAAAATGAATTTCACGAATGCTAAGGGAGTTTTGCGGGTACTGGACGGAGATGTAAAGTTTCAGAATATGGGTTTGCAGGCTTTCGGGGGAAACATGACCCTGAATGGGGTGTACAGCACCAACAATCCGAAAAAGCCCAATGTAAACTTCGACCTGAATATCAACGATGTGGTCTTCACGGAAGTATTTAAACAGGTGGAAACACTGCAAAAAATAGCACCGATATTCAGCAATGCGACCGGGAAGTTCTCCACAAAATTCGCGTTTCATTCGCTGCTGCAAAAGGATATGATGCCCGACATGGCTTCCTTTGCCGGAAACGGGACTTTCAACACCAAATCCGTGTCCTTATCGAATGTACAGGTGCTAACTACCCTGGCTTCCACATTAAAACGACCGGAACTGGCCAACCCCACGATTAAAGATGTAGCCCTGAGCTATGAGATCAAAGATGGAAAGGTGAACACCAAGCCGTTTGCAGTCACACTAGGTGGTATAAAAATGAATCTGGGTGGATCAACAGGATTAGACAAATCCATAGCGTATGCCGGTAATGTACAATTACCCGACAAATTTAATTTAGGGAAATTCTCAACGGTAGATATGAAAATAGGAGGCACATTCAGCAAGCCAAAAATATCACTGGACCTGGCAAATACATTGAAGAACGTATTCAGTGACACCAAGGCAAAAGTTGCCACAGAAGTAAACAAGCAAGTGGATGCAGCGAAAGCTAAAGCCTCAGAAGAAGTTCGCAAACAAAAGGATGCGGCACTAAAAACAGCTCAGGAGCAGGCCGCGCGTATCAAAAGTGAAGCTCAAAAGGTAAGTGACAAACTGATAGCAGATGCACAGGCACAAGGCGACCAGCTGGTGGCAAAGGCTTCAAACCCGATTACAAAGAAAATAGCTCAGGTAACAGCCAAAAAACTGGTGGATGAAGCTACAAAAAAAGCAGCAGATATTAATGCCCGGGCTGATGTGGAAGCACAAAAGGCAATTCAGAAGGCAAGTGAATAGAAACTAGCAGGCAGTAAGTAGTAAGTAGTAAGTAGTAGGTAGTTGTAGAGAGAAGTATGTATTTATCACACCCATAACCAGATATTTAGCCATCTTTTTACTTCTTGTTTTTTACTACCTACGACTTACTACCTACTACTTACTAATATCTACCTACTAATATCTACCGGCTAAATTGTTCTTCGATGCAATTTTTTAACCGGGCTTTCAGTTCGTCCATATCCACCTTTGCCCCTAATTCTTTTTCCATAGAGGTAACCCCTTTGTCTATAAATCCGCAGGGATTGATGTAGTTGAAGTATTCAAGTTGGGTATTGACATTGAGGGCAAAGCCGTGCATGGTGACATAGCGGGAACTGCGCACACCAATGGCACATATCTTCCGGCAGGCAGGTGTACCAACATCAAGCCATACACCCGTAGATCCTTCGAGGCGGGTAGTCGGGATATGATAAAGGGAAAGGGTTTGAATGATGGCTTCCTCAATCCTGAAAATATATTGTTTGAGCCCCAGTTCAAAGTTAGCCAGATCGAAGATAGGATATCCCACCACCTGACCGGGTCCGTGATAGGTAATATCCCCTCCCCTATTGGAATGAACAAAAGTGGCATTCTTAGCCTGCAACTGGATCATGTTCAGCAGCATGTTCTGCTCATCACCGCTTTTACCCAATGTATAGACGTGAGGATGTTCACAAAAAACCAGGTAATTATTAGTAGGAAGTTCCTGCATTTTTGTTTCAATGGCGGCGGAAAAGAGTGATTCCTGCTTTGCCCAGGCTTCATTGTATTCCACCAATCCCCAATCCTGGTATTCTATCGTTCGATTCATGATCTTCTGTGATGATGTTTATGTTTATGCTTTACCGGTTGTACTATCCTGTGAAAGTTAACCTGTTCCACTTTCCCCATCAATCCGGCAATAACAGAGCTCCTGTGTTGTATATACCCTGATGGGTGGCCGGCATTAAAGCGTCTGGGATTAGGCAGACAGGCAGCTATTGTAGCTGCCTGTTTACGGCTTAACTGAGATGCGTTTACACCAAAATACTCTTGGGAAGCAGCCTCAACACCATATATTCCATCACCTGTTTCAATCACGTTGAGGTACACTTCCATAATGCGTTTTTTCGGCCATGCTACTTCAATCAACACCGTAAAATAAGCTTCCAGTCCTTTACGGATATAGGAGCGGTCAGGAAACAAGAACACATTCTTGGCGGTTTGCTGCGAAATAGTACTTCCTCCCCTTATGCGTTTACCTTCCAGATTATGCTCAAAGGCCTTGCTCATATCATTGAACGAAAAACCATGGTGATGCATGAACAGGTTATCCTCGGAAGCCACTACCGCCTGTATCATATTGGGTGAAATTTCATCAATAGACACCCAATGCTTGCTGTTTCTGGGAAACTCACCCTGAGCAATCGATTCAACAGAACGAATCACCATAAGCGGAGTTACCAGTATTGGTAGAAAAAGGCCTAGAACAACCCACACAATACTGACAATGAAGAATAAGACAAACAGGTTACGGATAAAACGGAAAAAGCGGGCACTCCAGCTTCTACGTGGAGCTTTAGATGAAGTATTGGTAGTATTAACCGGTTGACCGGTTCGTTTGTTCGTCATAGAGAAAAAAATAATAGAAAATATCAGAAAACTATCGTTGTACCCTTTTTGTCGTGCGAAGCATACAAAGTGATTAATTACGTAGTTTCAATTTTTGTTCAACAAAATACTCAAAAGCACTTGATACGTTTCGAGTTTTAACCGGTATTACACTAACTTAAACCGAACACGCCAACGACCCTCTTCATAATCATGGCTTATAATTTCAAAACGTCCCAACTCCGAAGTATTATCAACATGTTGACCAATGCAGGCACAGGCATCATAATCGCCAACCCGTACTATGCGCAACGTATCAGTAGCTTCTGCAGGCAGTTTTGAAAGATCAACCAGTTTACCTGCTTCTTCACGTGGCATAAAACCAATGGTAACAGGTAGATGTTGGTCAATCACATCATTTACTTTCCTTGACAGTTCTGTTATTTGCGCTTCGGTTGGAGCATTCGCAAGACTATAATCACATTTTGATTTCTTCCTTTCTATATGGGCATTCTTCGACCGTTCACAGCCAAACATACGAACCATGGTCTGATTCAGTATATGCTCACAGGTATGCATGGATGGTTCTTTGTAGACTTTAATCATTTTTATTATCTTTGTCTTTTAAAATAACGTTGCAAAGATACATAAAATGGGAAAACAAGCAGCAATATATATAAGAATCTCTACTCAGCAGCAAAATACAGACAGACAGAAACAAGACCTTTGGGCTTTTGCTGAGAAAGAGGGCTACGACATTTATGAAATTTATACAGATGTAGTTTCTGGATTCAAGAAAAATGAAGATATGCCTGATTTAGAAAGGCTAAAAGCAGATTCTACAAAAAATCTTTTTAGCGTTATTTTATTTTCAGAGTTTACACGGTTGTCCAGAACGGTTACTGAACTAAATCAGTCCATTGATTTTTTCAGAGAGCACGATATTGATTTATTTTTTCAAAAACAGAATATTTGGGTTAGAAAAGTTGGTGATTTAGGTACTGATATACTCATTCAAGTACTAGGAGTTGTTGCAAGTTATGAAATTGAATTATTTGCGGAACGTTCAACCTCTGGAAAAATATCAGCATTAAAAAATCGAGGGATTAATCTGGGTGGATTACCTGCTTTTGGTTATAAATCGGAGGATAGAACAAAACGTCTTATAATTGACCCTGATGAGGTAACAACTGTTGAACGTATTTTCAAAATGTATTCTGATGGACTTTCAGCACAGAAAATTTGCGACATATTAAATTCAGAGAACTCAAAATCACCTTACAAAAAACGAATCGCTGAATCTATCGAAAGAAGAAATCAAAAAGGGTTTGATGAAAAAGATTACAAGCGATTTGATATTGAAAGTTTAGTATGGACAGCGGCAAGCCTAAACAAAATTCTTAAAAACAGATTATATGTTGGCGAACGAAATAGTACAATGCACAAGCCTGACCCAACAAACACCAACAAAATAAAAAAAAGGAATAACAGAGAAATCTTAGAAATCATAAATATAACAGAAAAGTCTTTGAGGATAATTGAAGACGATTTATTCAATGATGTTCAAGCTAAGCTAAAAGAAAACTATCTAATCAAGAATACACCAACTCTACACCCAACATTGCTTAAAAGCATCTTAAAATGCGGTTGCTGCGGTAGAAATGTAGTAAGTACTAAAGCTAATGGAGCTTATAGATATATGTGCTATGGTAAGATAAAAGATACTAAAACACGAAATATAAACTGTACCGATTCTTTAGAGATTGCGCAATACAAGCTTGATGGATTAGTAGTACAAATGATTTTATTTAGGCTTGCCGATGCTGATAGAGCTAATAAGTCAACCATAAGAATCGAAGAATTAACTCTACAAAACGAACAGAATGGTAAAATTCAGTCAAGTAAAGAATCAGAATTGAAAATTGAATCTGAAACTTGGCTAAAATACTTTGAAAAATCTATCCGATTTGACATTCCAGAAAATGCAATACAAGACAGAAAAAATGAATATGATACAAAATTTCAGAAGCTAAACCAAGAAATTAACAAGTTAAAATCCGAAAAACATAATTCAGAAAATACAATAAAGTCTATTAAGGCAATGGCAACAAGCGAAACATTAAAAAAACAAGAAGAAACTATTAGAGCCAATAAGACACTATTAAAACAACTGACAGACGAATACTTAGAAAAAGTTTCCTTGTATCCAATTTTCGATAAATATAGCCTTGTCATAATCAATTTTAAGGATGGTTCGGAATCATGGGGAACAATTAAATCAGCCAAATATAAAAATGAAGAAAAATGGTATGACCCAATGTATTGCAAAGAACCTCATTACATATACCAATTTTGGAACAATGACGATAAATCAGCTGAATATATACACGAGAATAAAACGGTTGTCTTTAAAGGTAAAACAATTACAACATGGAATAGTGAAAAACCTATAAAAAGAAAGTCCAGTATTGAGATTATACCAATTAAAGGAAAAAATCCAACATTCATAATGCATCGACCAGATATAAATCCAACTGATGCAAATGCTAAACAGATAACAATACCAGACCCTTATGTTACAATTGAAGCTGGAACATATCCTGTAAGAGAATTCATCACTTTATTAAAAGAGGACAACGCAAACGGTGATAATAACAATGCAGATTTTCCCCCGTATGATTTCCACGAAGACGAAGAAGGCAATGAAGCAAGTAAAGAGAAATCTAAACAATATCGACTAGACAATGCAATTAAAAGAAACGCTAGGACTAATGAATTAAGGAAAAACAGGAAGATGAAAAATATAAAGTAACAATGCACCACCTATTGAGGGAAGACCTTAGACGGGAAGGCAGGAGGTCAATTTGAGTACCTAAAAAATCCCCTAAATAAAAAAAGAGTATCAAGATAGTCAATAATACCTTGACCGTTGGGCGAAAATATTTTTTCCCGTATTTTTCAGTAAAACCCCTATAAAACACATCAAAAAACACTGTTTTTTAAACAAAAAGTGCACGTCCTACCTTTTTCAAAATAACGTCCATATATAGCTGATATATTGATAGATAACCCCAATAAATTAAAACATGTATGACGAATGCAAATAAAAACCCATAAATCTTTATATATACACCTAATATACAGCTATTTAATTGACATTTTTACTGATATTTTTAATTTGAAAATAGCCTATTTTAACGCATGATACCGTTGCCCGTTATGATTTTCTATATTTTTTTCAAAATGTTCAAAGACCGAACTCTTTTTTAACTCTTTGGACAGTACTAACACTGAATTCAGCAATTTTTGCCGTGTTGCGTACAGAATAATTTCTTTTCAAAAGTGAAATAACTTCTTTGTATTCATCTTTCTTTGCTTCGATGGACTTCGTACTTCCTTTAGACCGTCCAAGCGTACCACCAGCCGCAACATAGTTCTGTCGACCACTATTCAACCGATATACGATATTAGTTCTTTCAATTTTTGCCATTTCAGCCATGACAGTAACAATAATGGAAGCCATTGGGTTAATCTCTTTTTTGTCTGTCAATGTGTTAATTCCTAGGTTTTGTATAAAAACATTAATTTTGTTATCGTGTAATAATTCGAGTGTTTTCAAAACTTGGAGTGTATCTCTACCGATTCTGGAAAGTTCTGAACATAAAAAAGAATCAATTTTGTTAGAAATACAATATTCTATACAACAAGTTAAAACTGTTCTTTCTTCATTTCTTTTTGCTCCGCTTATATTTTCCGAAAAGTCTTTAACAACTTCAAATTCATTTTTCATAGCGTATGAACGTAAATCGTTAATTTGTCTTTCTGTATTTTGTCTTTCACCTATTGAACTTACTCTGGAAAAAATTACGGCTGTTTTCATATTCTAATTATTTGGCGTTTGAATTAACTCAACAAAGATAATTAAAATAACTGATGTGTGCAAATATATCAAAGATTATTATGAATACATTTTCTCATTGTATTCATATTGCTTTGTGGACTTTTTTGAATACAGTTGCGATTTGAATACAGAAAAAAAACTTTTAATATTTACAAAATATAAAGCTACCTTTGCAGTTAGGACAAACTCAATTATACAATTCAATCAATTTAACATGACAAGTAGAGGTATATTTCACAAATTCACAGTTGACGCTTTAAACATTTGCTATATAATCCAACAAGATACCTTTAACGAGCTTACAAACAGCCAAAAAGAAATTTGGGGATTTAACTACAATCCAAGATTCAAAAAAGAGGGTGATGCTTTTGATTTTCTACTTGTCAGAATGGAGAAAACAAAGTTGAGATTTGAATTAAGAGTATTGGATGATAAAATTGAAAACAACTACTTACGGTTTGGAACGTTGCGGCTTAGTCCAAGAATTGAAGACTTTGATGAAGTAGATGAAGCGGATATTCAAAATAGAAAGGAAAACGTTAATTTCGATGATTATTCTAGTTATTGCTTTATTCAACTTGATAACAATATCTTTTACAGCAGAATAATGACTTATTTCGAGCCTGTTGGTGTTAAGAAAACTAACATATCAAAAAAAGACTTTGCCTTTGAGAAAAGAGACCTAAAATTAATTAGCAAATGGGGCATGGAAACATCAACCACAAAACCCAAGAACTATATCAAGCATGAGATTAACAGTGTATTTATGGTTAATCTAATTGCGAACTTTTTAGGGTTACGACCTTATTGCGTTGTGAATCTCGAAATTGCATGTGATACAAACATTAATTATGTCAAACACATTTCAAAAGCTCTTCGCAATAAGAATATAGTTGTAAATGTAAACAACCATGAATACGACACCAATAATTCGGACGAAAGAATCAAAGGAATGTTCTACTTTTTTAGTGCTTCGAGAAAGGAAAAACAAAATCAGAGCATCTATGTAACCCAGAGCCACAAGCAACTACAAATCAAATTTTACGATAAAACCCAAGAGCTAATATTTAACAGTAGTTATAAAACCTATATCAACGAGAGATACAATAAAGCATGTGAAATTCACAGAGCTGAGGTAACTGCAAGAAAGAATAAAATTGAGAAGTTTTATAATGAAAAGAAAATTAGTCTTGATGAGTTTATATTCGACTTATGTGATGAAGAGTACCTATTCGAACCTTTTGTTGAGTGGTCAAATGCACTAATCAAGTTTAGAACCGTAAAAATGAAGAAAGGAGAATCTTTTTTTAAGGTTTTGGACTTGCTTAAACTAACAACTAAAAGTAAGACAGACTAAATCATTTAAATTTATAATACATATAACCTCGTAGAGTTAAATTATCATCATAATTAATTATTAATTAAATATTTAATTAATAAAAGGGTATAACAATATTTTATATTTTTATATCCAATTACGCTTAATTGCAAAATTATTCATACATTTGCAATTCATTAACATTCATCAATTGTAGCGACAATTGCATTACATATTTCCATAGCATTAGCTATTGTTCTTACTCCTGAAATCTGGCGATTTAATTTGAGTACACAAGAATAAGTTAGTAAATGCCTATGTCCGTACGGGCGTGGGCTTTAACTTGTTCGTGTACACGGCTCCGCCAGAGCCTCAGGCGTGAATGATTTATTGTTCACGCCTTTTTTATGTCCAAATGTAAACAAAAGAATATATGGAACAACGTGAAAATCAAAACAGGTTGGAAAATAAGAGTCAAAAGTATATAGCTTTACAATAAATTATTGAATAAATAAATCATTCAAAACAATTCATTATGAAAAAAGGATTATTCTTACTATTGGCTGTTATTACAGTTTCTTTATTCTCTTGTAGTGGTAGCATAAATGACCCCAACAACCCTATATTAAATGAGCCTGTACTAAGTGAAATGATTGCAAACAGTCCAACATTAAATCTTTCATTTAGCTATTCAACACCAAAAGATTCTACGAGTTCAATAGTCAACAAATTGATATTTGGAAAAATGACATTTAATGAGCTTTACAAATCTTATCCATCGTTAAAAACAAATAGGTATTGTTTCGCCCCCTTTTATACATATATCAAAAATGAATTTAATACCAAGACAAAACAGAATACATCAGTAGAATGGACTTCAAATCAAACATATAGCATGCCACATACTACTTTAGAAATATTCATTGGCAGTATGGAACCATATCTTAATATTCCTGAAGATAGAACTAATGAATACATAGACCATAAGATATATACATATACACTTAAAAGCTATACGGTAAAAGTATCTCCAGCTCAGTAATTGAATATTTCTTAAATTAATCTATCCTACATGGGAGAAGTCTGAAAATCCGAAATAGAGTAAGAAGCGGAAACCGAAAAGCTCACGAGTAGGTAAGAAAATAAAACCAAATATCATGAAAGAAATTTATTCATTTATCGGGAAAATACCTGATAATTATATCGAAAGTGAAATCAAATCTAAACTCCCAGAATTAATTGCTAATCAAAATAAGCCATACAACCATAAAAACGGTGATGACAATATAGAGAAAATTGAAATAGTCGATTATGCATATACTAATGCAAAACCAAGTTGTTATTTAGTCTTCGCTAAATGGAGTTTGATTTGATAAATACATCGCAACATCAAAATATTTCATCATTTAAACAAAACAAAAACGCACTATTTCATTGATTTAGTGCGTTTTTTACATATAAATTATTATATGCTACAAAGAATCACCTATATGCATGGGTTCGTTATATAACTTTTTGGGTTCGTTGAGTATTGGTTCCATACGTTCTTTCAAATTTAAGCTGCAAAGATAATCA
>Ga0302205_10000628_pt1 | contig 14222 bp, 6 predicted proteins | sample II_Fen_E1_3_FD_194582 | JGI IMG/M metagenome (GOLD analysis project Ga0302205, IMG submission 194582) | Peat permafrost microbial communities from Stordalen Mire near Abisko, Sweden - II_Fen_E1_3 | ecosystem: Environmental > Terrestrial > Soil > Wetlands > Permafrost | place: Sweden: Abisko...
ACTACGAGAATATTCAAACGATAAAAAACTTTCCCAAAGATTTTCCTCTCAATAATGCTGCGGTTACCTGGCAGGGCGAAATTCAGCCCAAAGAAAGTGGCATTTTCAGATTTATATTGTATTACGCCGGTTATACTAAAGTGTATGTCGATGATAGTTTGGTTGTAACCGAACGCTGGCGCACGGCATGGAATCCTAACAGTTATAAGTTCTCACTCAATTTAAACGCCGGAAAAAGGCACAAACTTCGTATAGAATGGCTTCCTGATGGTGGGGTTTCGTATATTGGACTAAAAGCATTGAGTCCGGTTCCAGAGAAAGAACAATCGAAACTTTCGTTGTGGTCGGAGATGGGGCAAAAATTAGATTATTACTTCATTCGTGGAAATAATCCTGATGAGGTTATCAGCGGCTATCGCACCGTCACCGGCAAAGCACAAATAATGCCTAAGTGGGCCATGGGTTTTTGGCAAAGTCGTGAACGTTATAAAACACAAACAGAAATTGTGGATGCTCTCAAAGAATTCCGCCGTCGCGAGATTCCAATAGATAACATTGTGCTCGATTGGAATTACTGGCCCGAAACTGCATGGGGAAGTCACGAGTTTGACAAAAACCGTTTTCCAAATCCTAAAGGTATGGTCGATTCCATACATGCTCTCGATGCACGGATTATGATTTCAGTTTGGCCTAAATTCTACCAAACCACCGAGCATTTCAAAGAATTCCAGAGTAAAGGCTGGATGTATATGCAAGCCATCAAAGATAGCATCCGTGACTGGGTAGGCCCTGGTTATGTAGGTTCGTTCTACGATGCTTATTCAGCTGATGCCCGTAAATTGTTCTGGAAACAAATGAAAGAACATCTTTATACACTTGGTATTGATGCCTGGTGGATGGATGCAAGTGAACCAAACGTTCGCGATTGTACTGACATGCCTTACCGCAAAGCATTGTGTGGTCCAACTGCACTTGGCCCTTCAACAGAATATTTTAATGCCTATGCTTTAATGAATGCAGAAGCAATTTATGATGGACAACGTGGTACAGATAACAATAAACGCGTGTTTTTGCTTACTCGCTCAGGTTTTGCCGGTTTACAACGCTACTCCACTGCAACCTGGAGTGGTGATATTGCTACCCGTTGGGAAGATATGAAAGCACAAATTTCAGCCGGTATTAATTTTTCCATCAGTGGCGTTCCTTACTGGACGATGGATAATGGCGGCTTCTGTGTAGAAAAGCGTTATGAACAAGCCAAAGAAGGGTCGGAAGATTTAAATGAATGGCGTGAATTGAATGTCCGCTGGCATCAGTTTGGTGCATTTGTACCTCTATTCCGTACCCATGGGCAATTTCCATATCGTGAACTCTGGAACATTGCACCGGATAATCATCCTGCTTATAAAACAATGTTATACTATACGCAATTGCGTTATCGTTTGATGCCATACATTTATACTATGGCAGGAATGAGTCACTTCAACGATTTCACTATCATGCGCGCACTGATGATGGACTATTCTACCGATAAAAATGTATTGGACGTCAGTGACCAGTATATGTTTGGAAAGGAATTAATGATATGTCCGGTTTATCAATATAAAGCCCGCACTCGTGAAGTCTATTTTCCGAAAGAGGCCGGATGGTATAACCTTTATAATGGAAAATACACCACTGGTGGGCAAAAACAAACAGTAGATGCTACTTATGATAGAATGCCTATATATGTTGCTGCTGGGAGTATTTTGCCGATGGGTAAAGTAATTCAAAACACGACACAAGCTCAGACGGACCTCACACTATATGTTTACGCCGGTAAAAACGGAACTTTTTCCTTGTATGAAGATGAAAATACAAATTACAATTATGAAAAAGATGCCAGCGCAACAATAAAATTTACATACGATGATAAAAATAAAACGGTAACTATTGCTGATAGAAAAGGAAGCTTTAAAGGAATGGCAAAAGAACGCAATATCAGCTTTATTCTAGTTCAGCAGAATAATCCTGTGGGTATTGACTCGCCGACAAAAGAAGAGAAAACTATACATTATACTGGAAGTAACATTTCAGTAAGTTTTAAATAATAACAACTAATTATAAACTTTTAAATTAAAATGAATTATGAATGAAAATCACGTGATTCAATGTATTCGGAGGGTTTCAAAAAACCTTTTGAATAAGTATGCAATCCTCGCAGTGATGCTATGTTCTTTAGGAATAGCCACGGCGCAAAATTCCGATGGAAAAATTTCGGGTAAGGTTCTGTCCGAAAAAGATGGCGAACCTCTTATTGGTGTTAGCATTCTGGTAAAAGGCTCTAATGTTGGAAGCGTTACCGATTTCAATGGAGCATTTACACTTCAAGCTAATATAGGTGAAATACTTACAGTTTCATATGTGGGGTATAAAGCACAAACTGTAAAAATAACTGGTTCCAACTTAACAATCAAATTAAGCGAAGATACTAAAAATTTAGACGAAGTTGTTGTTGTCGGGTATGGCTCAGCGGAGAGAAAAAACATGGCATCATCTGTCTCAGTTGTCAAATCAAAAGACTTGGCAAATTTGACTACCACTAATGTTCTTCAGTCTTTACAAGGAAAAATAGCTGGCGTACAAGTGACAAATAATAATGGAGACCCTGGTTCAGGCGCACAAATTGTTATTCGTGGAGTAGGTTCATTTACTAACTCTGCTCCCTTATATGTAATTGATGGTATTGCTGGTGGAGAAATAAATGCGGTTTCTGCGCAAGATATCCAGAGTATTACTGTGCTTAAAGATGCGGCAACAGCAGCGATTTATGGGTCTTCGGCTGCCAATGGTGTGGTGATTATCACAACAAAAAGTGGGGATAAGGGTGCCTTAAAGGTCTACTATGATGGATCGTATGGTATTTCTACCGTTGCTAAAAAAATGAGTATGCTAAATGCTTCTCAGTATGTTGATTTGGTGACAGATATTCAAAAAAATAATGGCAGTGCTCTTACTGATTATCTTAAAAGTCCTGATGCTAGGATTACTAGAACTAATTGGCAAGATGCTATATTCAGAACTGCACCCATCACTGAACACAGTTTGAGATTGAGTGGTGGTAATGAATTTGTTAAGTATTCTTTTTCAGTAGGCTATGTCGATCAAAAATCAATTTTAATTGCTTCGGAATTTAAACGGATTAATTTTGGAACTAAACTTTCGGAGGATTTATTCAAAAGTCGACTCAAACTGGGGCAAAGTATTCGTATTACTAGCACTGAAACAGATGGTAATACCGCGAGCTTTAATGATGCTCTTAATATGCCCCCGTATTTGTCTATTTATAATTCTTCTGTTTTGGGAGGCTATGCCCGTGCTGATAAGGTTGTTGATCTCAATGATGCTAACAATCCGTTTGCTTCGGTTTATCTTTCTCCAAAAACCGATAGAGGATTACATGCTGAAGTGGATTTGAATGCTGAAGTGAATATTTTGAAAGGTTTTAATTTTAAATCGCAGGCCCGCATACAAGCAGGAAATTCGCATAGTCAAACCTTTAATTATCCAGTACAAGCAGGGAATTACACTAGGTCTACTGCAGATATGACTGAGAGTTACAGTTTTGATTATAAGTATATATTGGAAAACTTCTTCACTTACAACAAAGATTTTAACCTGCATAACATCAGCCTGACAGCTGGAAATACCTACCAACCTAGTGGTTATTATAGATCTGTATCACTTGCCGGTTCAAACTTTTCAAGCGTGGAAATCCAAAATATTGGATTAGCCAATACCAGTTCCATTACAGGTACATCTGTAAATGGCAATGCTTCAAGATTGTCGTATTTTGGTAGATTAGGATATACTTTCGACGATAAATATGTTTTTAATGCAACGTTCAGGCGTGATGCTTCCAGTGCATTTGGAATAAACAATCGATGGGGTAATTTTTACGGCTTGGGAGCTGCATGGAGTATTTCCAAAGAGAATTTTATGAAGTCTATTTCGGTTATCGATGATTTGAAATTGCGAATTAGTTATGGAAAAACAGGAAATGACCTTATTCCCATGTTCTTGACCGGCTCAACAATTTGGAAAGGTCAGTCCAATAATGTTGTATATTCGTTCGGCGACAATGACGGCACTTATGTTCATGGAGCAACAATTAATAGTTTTGCAAATCCTGATCTAAAATGGGAAGAAACTAACCAGTTTGATTTAGGATTTGACTTGAGTTTAATGAAAAATGTAAAAATTGTTTTTGATTATTTTAATCGTGATAATAAGGATTTGCTACTTCAAACTACTTTGCCTACATCAACTGGACTTGGAAACGCTGGGGCAACTCCTACCACGTGGGTTAATGGAGCAAGTATGAAAAACACAGGTGTTGAGATGGGTGTAACAGTTAATGGGAGCGTGAATAAGTTCAAGTGGGATGCTACAGTAAATGCAACTTATGAAACAAACAATGTTTATGCACTCGGAACCATTGGAAATACTCCAATTACTAGTGGCAACACACTTACGGATATTGGACATCCATTGGCATCGTATTATGGATATAAAGTTGATCATGTAGCTATTGATCAGACAGATGTTAATAAGCTGGACGCAATTGCTAAATCTAAAGGATTTAAAGAATATCAAAGTGGGCTGAAACCTGGCGATAGAATATGGCAAGATACCAATGGCGATGGTCATATTGATGATAAAGACCGGACTTATATAGGCAATCCATCTCCGAAGTGGCAATATGGAATAACTTTAAATGGTGAATACAAAGGATTTGATCTTCAGGTGATGTTACAAGGCGTGGCAGGTGTTGATTTAATAAATTCCACTCGTGCTACTTTTGAAGGCATGTCAAGACCTTTTAATAGCTTTTCTTCTGTATTAAACCGTTGGGAAAAACCCGGCGATATAAGCACGTTGCCTGCTGCCGGACAAGACGCGGGCAATAATACATTGTTCTCTGATTGGTACGTTGAAAAAGGAGATTATTTACGTGTCAAAAACATTGCATTAGGGTATACTTTACCTTCATCAGTCTTTAAGCATGGTAAATTGAGAGCTTATATTGCACTCCAGAATGTCCTTACTTTTACTAAATATTCTGGCTACGATCCTGAGGTTAGTGCGTCGGATAATTCTTCTACAGGATACATTTTCAACCGCGGGAATGATAACCTTCAACATCCAAACCCTAAAGTTTATAGAATAGGCTTACAATTAAACTTCTAAATTAAAATGTTATGAAAAACAAAATAATAATTTTATTACTGGCAATTTTTGCATTGGCATCCTGCAGTGAAGATGTTCTTAATGTGAAAAATGAAAGCAGTTACGAAGGTAGTTCGTATTTTACTAATGCAACAACTTTGACCGAAGCATCCAATGCAATGTATGCACCATTGCTTTTTCAAGGGATGTTCGAACGTGAGGGGTATTATATTTTCGATTTACTTGGTAACGATGCAGATAAAAACACACCTTTAACAGGGGGTCTTCTTACATTTCAAAATTATACGTTTAGTCCAGTGACTGAAGAAGTAAGATACCATTTTAACTCCTGTTACAAAATGGTCTTGCGTGCTAATTTCACTTTAGATGCATTAAGCAAATGGCATCCGAATCCAACTGGAAGTACTGCAGTTGCTGACAGTACATTAAAAGTGCGCATTACAGGCGAAGCGGAATTTATTAAATCGCTGGCTAATTTTTGGTTAGTAACCTGCTATGGAGATGTCCCTTTAAAGAAAACGTTAGCAGATCATCACATTCTTCAACAGGGAAGAACTCCGAAAGCAGAAATTTGGGCTGATATTGAAGCTAATCTTAAAGATGCTATCACCAAATTGCCTTTAGATCAGGATTATAGTGCCTCTGATTATGGGCGGGCTTCCAAGGGAGCGGCTGTTGCTTTACTCGGCAAAACGTATCTCTACCAAAAGAAATACACCGAAGCTCAAGCTCTGTTTTTATCCTTGACCAAAGCGCCTTATCAGTATGACTTGGCTCCTTCGTTAGATGACATTTTCCTTCGCGATACGAAAACGAAAGAAACTCTATTTGCAGTTATGCATGGTGCATGGCAAGGTTCGGGTGTAGGAAGTGCCTATGCCATGTTTGGCGGTCAGGAACAACAATGGGGTGGGACAGCTACCCACACCGGTCGCGCAGAGGAGTATGGCTTCAACGACTGGTGGAATGTTTTAGTTTCGAAAGCGTTAGTCAATGCCTATAAGTATAAAGATGAAAGTAATAATGATTATGTCGATCCGCGTGCTAAATTGACCTATTATTCAAATCCGGCTCAAAAGGGAGATACAGCTTATTTTAATGAAACAACGTCATATTACTTTGAAATTAGAATGAAAGACAATAAACCTGATACTGTAAGAAGAGATGTGCCTTCGTGGAGAAAGTACGAAATGTATGAAACGCGCTATAGCTACGGGAATCCTGACAGTCCCATCAATACGCAACTTATACGCTATGCAGACGTGCTCTTAATGTTGGCAGAGTGTTATATTGAAAACAATCAAGTTAACTCTGCTTTACCTTTGATCAATCAAGTACGTGCGCGTTCCCACGCATTTCAGTATTCGACTTTAGGAGATCAATCCAACGCACGAACAATACTTCGTCACGAGCGACAAATTGAACTAGCAGGAGAACAACTCCGATTCTTTGACTTGGTACGTTGGGGCACTTTGAAGCAAACAATAAATGCTGAAAAACAAGCTGCATATGGAACGCAACCTGTACAGGACAAACACGTTTTGCTACCAATTCCGCAGATAGAAAGAGATGCTAATCCGGTGTTGGATAAACAAGTGAAGGATAACTGGAATTGATAATAAAACAGAATAAGTTTCAGGCAATTTACAGCAGATACTTTAGAACTAGCGTTTTATCCAATGGGTAAAATCCCTAAGAAAAAGATGAATATGGTGTCCAACCTTTTTGGACATCATATTTGTTTTTTATCATTTAAATCTTAATAATTTATAATACAAACTTATAACTAATCGAGTCAGTGCAATGGTCAAAGGAACTACTAAAATGAATCGCGTAAAGTTTTGTATCTGTTATCAAAGCTCTTTAAATATTAATGAAATAACGCGAGTTCGATATAAACATTAGTCCGTTAGGACTTAAATATCAATAGAAATATAGTTCTGAGTGGATTAATTTCCCGTTAGGGAATTTAGCTATTTATCCCCTAACGGGGAATCCGATGCCAAAAACTAATATGTTCTATGGATATAAATTCCCTCTGGGAATATTGATGAATGAATTTTAACTAGTTATATGAATCCTTATATTGATTTTATGTAAACGGTTGATTTGTAGGTGTTTTTAAAACACCGAAAGACTAAAAGTCTGTAATAAAGTGTAGAGATTTTGCTCCTGATTTAATTTCTTATTCGTAATGGCAACAAGTAAATATGCTCATATTGCTATCCATATCTGACAGCATACTGCATTGTAGCTTGTTCCGTAAAATGCTTTAATTCGAAGATGTTGTTTTATCCATTTAAAGAATAATTCAACCTTCCAGCGTTTTTTGTATAATTGTGCAACCAATGTCGTTAAGTTAGCAATTTGTTATAATCTTTTGTAATTCATCGAGTAAAGCTTTTTGGGTCGATGATTTCGTTCATTTGACCTTCCGGGTCTGATAATCTCTCTGGTTTTCCAGACCACATCATCGAATGCCTCGATTGCAACATGGTAGTCTTTTCGGATAAACATGGCAATCAAAATATCTTTAGTCATTGCTATTGCATTTGCCCTGTTTATCTTCTGATCATGTTTCCTGTTTTCATCTGCTCTATATTCTTCTCTGACCTTTTCATCTATTGGAAATGCGTATGCTGAACAAAGTGTTAGCAAATACATTTTCGCATAAAAGTCTTGCTTAACTGCAATGGCCGTCTTTCCTGAGAAATTTTCAACTTCTATCCTGTATTTGAGTAACTTAAATGTCCTCTCTTCATTCCAGCGATAATGGTACAACTGAACAAAATCATCGTATAAATACTTCTCCATATCTGTTGACGAGGTGCACAGGATCTTACTTTCACTACCGGGAAGTTCCACTTTTATTAGCCGACATTTAATTTCTTTGTCGTGCCTCTGGGGATAGTCCTTGAGCAACTTCCTGTCTTTCTTTGGTAGTTTGAAAGTTACAATATGCTCGTTCATTTCACTTTTCTTGAACTTGTCTACCTCCAGCCACCAATCATCTTTCATTCTCACACAAAAGTGTAGCTTCTTAGCCAATAGCAAGAAAAACAGAGACAGACTTGGATATCCTCTGTCCAAAAGAATCAGGTCGTCATCCATCGTATATTCCAAGTGCTTATAACAATAGCTCGGTAATCTTTTTGTTAATATTACGCAGCAATAGTGCCGTATAATAGTAGCTCTTTGACATTTTGGTTATTTTTGAGTAAGTATGGTTTGATAGCAAACATCTCAATAAATTTTTCTAACAGTAAGGTGTTGTGATTAACCGTTTTAATATCAGAAAGCGAGAATGACTTTCTTTCTTGTATTGGTATTGAATACCAGTGAACAATCTTAGCAACGTTTACCGCTGTGAGTGATATATTGAAATGGAAATCCAGTTTTTCCTTGTTCCGGGCTTGACGTGAAGTTAGGCTTGTGTGCTGCTTGGCATCACGATATACAAATTCAATTTGAAAACGAGTTTGATATATTTCAAGGATTTCTGTTGCCTCCATCTCGATATTGGTGGAGAAGTAAACTTTCGAGGAATTTGTCTTTCCATTTTTAAGGAATTCAACGAAGACCACCCTGACAATACGTTTTAAAGCAAGGGCATAAACAACAGCTGTGTGTATCCGTAAGTCATCGTTTTCTTTTTCAACACGAAAGTACTTGTGGTCCATACAAGAAAAGTCGACTTTTGCTCCATTTGTTTTAGTTCGACCCTGCTTTCCTGTTTTCTTTATTTGCATCATATAGCGTAGACGGACATCATAGTCCACAATGAGATACAAATGGTTCTTTAGAAAAATAGGCATCTGCAACAACTACGTTGGATATCTTTTTTAATTCATCGGATCTTTCTGTGAAGATACGGGCATAGAATTCTAAAAGCATCTCTGTTTCAAGTGGGATAGTTTGGATAGCTTCCAGATGAAGAGCTGTGTGATTATCCAAATCAAGGACTGCTAACCCGCCTATTTCCAAGCCCCACTTGGATTGGTTGGCACAGCCAGACCAAAACCATCCCACACCTTCAGTTTTACGACCGGACTTTGGGATGTAACTTGGGTCAAAGGCTATTGCCCGTTTTGTTCCACAGTAATGTTGAATAAGTGTGGCGTTGAAATTGAAAAAGTCAAAATCAACTTCAAAATGTTGACGATAACGTTGTTCTCCATATTGTCCATACCTGCCCAACTGTAAGAAGTTGGCAGGCCCATTAATACTCAGAAAAAGCCAAAGAACGTCTTTTATAAAGTCCCTACGCCATTTATTTAGCGGTTTGGATGAAAATTTGAAACACATCTCGCATAGCGAGCAATAAGATCTATGAGTCTTGGAAATCATGAATTTATATGAGTTGAAGTATCTATAAAGGTATTGATTTACAGTAGTTTATACTAATAATCGTAGACTTATTTATCTGAAAATAACACGATTAACACAAAGATAAACGAACTATTGCTTTAGTAGATTAATCAAAATTATTGCCGATGGTGGTTATCGGGGTGAATTAATAGAAAATACCAAAACAACCTTCAGTTTAGTTCTTGAAGTCATCCTACGAAAAGATGATTCTCCGAAATTTCAAGTTATACCCAAAAGATGGGTCGTTGAAAGAACTTTTGCTTGGTTTGAAAGTTATCGAAGACTATCTAAAGACTTTGAGTTTCTTACTGACACTAGCGAGACTATGATACGTTTAGCCTTGATTAGGCTTATGCTAAATAGCCTTTGATTTTTTTTAATAGTTTCTGAGTATTGGCAATAGAAAAGGTAATTTCAAAGGCATGGTAAAAGAGCATTCTTTCAACATTGTGTATATTCAGCTGGGTAAATCAAATGGGATTGACAGTATTCGCGCAAGTATAAGATCAATATGCTATAACGGTAATGAAATTTCAACTTGTTTTAAAAATAGGTCTAAAATTAAATAACAGAAATTTTGCATGGAATAATGGTCTAAAAAATAATTAAAAATGCATTTTGTGTCAATAATATAATAGGATGTAACGAGTGGAAAACAATATGATATTTTAAAACTCAATATATTTATTTATTAATAGTATGTTTGCACCGAATAAACAGTAATTAATAAATATGTTAGACCGTGACCTATTTTAGAATATTGATGATTAATACATAGTTTTCGTAATTTCAGTATAAATTTCACTTATCTATTCAACTTATTTTAAACAACAAATAAACAACAACCAATATTATTAACTTTAAATTAATGTACATTATGAATGAAAAATAGCGTGATTCAATGTGTTTAAAAGGCATTAAATTGCTTTATGAACAAGTCTCTAATCCTCACAGAAATGCTGTATGATTAAATGGCATAATCGGAATTTTTAATTCCATACAACAACTAATCTTAAATATTAAATTTAATTTCATGAAAAGAAAAATCAATTTTTTATTGGCATTGCTTCTATTTGGAGTAGGCCTCGTTTCTGCTCAGCAGAATCTTTCTGTTTCGGGAGTTGTTACTGACGCAGCTGATGGTAGTCCACTCGTTGGAGTTTCAGTACTTGTAAAAGGATCATCAACAGGAACAATTACAGATATGAACGGAAAGTACACTTTGAAAGTTGCTCAAGGTTCAACGTTAGTTTTCTCTTACATTGGTATGGAGTCACAACAAGCGGCAGTTAAATCAAATGTAATCAACGTAAAATTAACCTCAGATTCCAAGATGCTTGATGAGGTAGTAGCTGTCGGCTATGGTAGTTCCAGAAAGCAAGACATTTCCGGATCTGTTGCTTCAGTTAACAGAGACGAAATGATGAAAAAAAGTCCTACGAATATTTTGGACGGTTTGAAAGGAGCTGCTGCGGGTGTAATGGTAACATCACAAGATGGAGCTCCTGATGCAAACGCAGCCATTCGTATTCGTGGTGTTGCAACTATTAACGGTAGTGCCAATCCACTGTATGTAGTAGATGGTGTGCAGGTAGGCACAAATGCCAATTTTATTGCTCCTAGCGATATTGAAAGTATTGAGGTATTGAAAGATGCATCTGCTACTGCGATATATGGTTCAGCCGGAGCAAATGGTGTTATCATGATTACCACAAAGCATGGTAAGGAAGGTGCTACACATCTAACTTTCTCGGCTGACTATGGGGTACAAACTTTAGCTTCAACATTGGCTGTCGGTAATGTTGACCAGTTTGCTCAAAACATACGTACTGGTCGTGCTAACGATGGTGGAGTTCCTGCTAATGCAATTTTCACTACGGCGTATGATGGTAAAAGAAATAATATTGACTGGCAAAAAGAAATGACTCGCGTTTCCTTGAAACAACAATATAATCTTTCTGTTTCAGGGGGTACAGAAAAAACTCAGTCTAACTTTTCGGTAAGTTATTTAAACAATGATGGTATTGTTATCAATTCAAATTACAACCGGTTGACCGCCCGTGCCAATGCAGTTACCAAAGTAGCTAATTTCATTGAGGTAGGTGGTGACGTTAATTTTGTTCATTCAGAAACTCACGGTAGTAACTTTGGTAACGGTACTAATAACGGTAATCTTTCTTCTCTCCGTGATATGGCTTTCATGTGCCCAACTATGGATTATGTAGATGCGAATGGTGTTCACGTGAGCCCGAATGTAAGAAATGCAAACGGGACTTATGGAACTAGTTATCAATTCTCAAATTCTTACGATGGTGGTACTTCAGATAATTTAGTTGCTTCTCAAATGGAAAACAATGGATTAACAAAAAATAATCAGGTTTTGGCCAGTGCATATGCCAATATTAAGTTATATAAAGGTCTTACATTTAAAACTATAGCCTCTTATAATTATGTTGCCAGCGACTATAATAACTTTAGCGGTAACAAACAGCGTTATGAACCAGATGGAGTAACAAAGGTTGCATTGAGGGATTACGATGCCCGTTATCATTTACAAATAAACAATTCTCAAGACAATACGATTGCGCTTGAAAGTTATTTGACTTACAATTGGAAAAATGACATTCATAATCTTACTTTGATGGCAGGTAATTCAATAACTAAAAGCTTCGGAGACGAAGTTTCTGCAGAAGCTTATGATTTTTCTGCAGATAATATCCGTGATATCAGTTTAACCAGCGACGCAAGTACAAGAACTGGCAATGGTAAGTATCACCTGCAGGTTCGTGGAATTTCCTACTTTGGTCGTGCCACGTATAGTTTGAAAGATCGTTATATTTTGACAGGTACTGTTCGTCGTGATGGTTCTTCAAACTTTGGTGTTGGTAACATGTTTGGCACTTTTCCCTCTTTAGCTGGAGCATGGCGAATCACTGAAGAGGATTTTATGAAAAATACTCAGGCTATCAGTAATTTGAAACTTCGTTTAGGCTGGGGACGAACTGGTAATTCAGGAGGAGCAACAGATAAAGCTATAAACGCATTGACTTCAAAATCTATTGGATACTATTATTATGGACAAGATGGAACTGCAGGTTTAGGTACAACAAAACAAACAGCTAATGGATATGTTAAGGTGTTAGTTGATCCTAATTTGAAATGGGAGACCAATGAACAAAGTAATATTGGTGTTGATTTAGGTTTATTCAGTAATAGTTTGAATATAACAGCAGATTATTTCACTCGTACATCTAAAGACCTGTTGTTGAATCAATCGCTACGTGCTTCAACCGGTTATAACTATGTTTATACTAATTATGGCGAAATCCAGAATAAAGGTATTGAATTAAGTATTAACTATAAGAAGCAAATTAATAAGGATTGGAATTTTGGTGCTACTTTGACAGGTTCTACTTTGAAAAATAAGATTATTAAGATGGGAGATGATTTGTTTAGTGTTAACGGTTCAACAACCAATGATGGTTCAAACGTTGGTGCTGTAGCAGCATCTTCGGGCGTACACTGGGACGGGCATTCGATTTGTCGTGAAGGTTATGCCGTAGGTTCTTTCTATGGTTACCAGGTAGAGGGTGTATTCCAATCTCAGGCTGAAGTTGATGCATTAAATACTTCTGCTACAGCAGCTTCAAATGCCAGATCTATTGCTGCAGGTCATTCTCCATCCACTTTTGTTCCATACCAAAAAGATAAAACAGGAGTTGGTGATTTTAAGTATAAAGATGTCAATGGTGATGGCTTAATTGATGAGAAAGACATGGTTGTCTTAGGTAATGGTTTCCCTAAGTTAAATTACGGTTTAACACTAAATGCTTCGTACAAAAATTGGGATTTCTCGGTTTATGCTTATGGAGTATACGGGCAACAAATCTATTCTTATTCTGCAATGACATTATCTAATATCTACGGAACAGATAATGGTACAATTCCAAACATTTTGACATCTTCAGCACAAGAGGCTTGGACTCCGCAAAATCACAGCAACACTTTGTCTAAATTGTCAATCATGGATTACAATCAAAACATGCGTGGTTCTTCAGCATGGGTTAAAAATGGTGATTTCTTGAAAATAAGCAATATACAGATCGGTTATAATTTTAATAAGAAATTGTTGAAGTCATTAAACGTTTCAAGTACTCGTCTTTATGTTTCTGTACAAAATGTATTCTGTATCTCCAGTTACAACAAATATGGTGATCCTGAATCAGGACAAGGCAGTGTGTTGTATACAGGTTTGGATACAGGTCGTTATCCTAATCCTCGTATTTATTCAGCAGGTTTGAACGTTCAATTCTAATTGTTTTACTTAATATCGATTAAAATCATGAAAAACATATCAAAAATATTATTTTCATTTATCATTGGATTATTCTTTCTAGGAATAAGTTCATGTAATGATAAATCGTTCTTAACAGTTGATCATTATTCCATTTTACCTTCTGATCAAATGTTTAAGTCAGACAAGGATGCTTTGGCTGGTCTTGTTGGTTGCTACGATTATATGCTTCCGGGTGGAGATGTTGACGGAGATGGTAACGCCGATGCCGATGGAGACTGGGGATTTAAACCGAACTTGTTTGTAGGTGGGCATCCAACAATGGATACTC
>Ga0302205_10000633_pt1 | contig 14180 bp, 13 predicted proteins | sample II_Fen_E1_3_FD_194582 | JGI IMG/M metagenome (GOLD analysis project Ga0302205, IMG submission 194582) | Peat permafrost microbial communities from Stordalen Mire near Abisko, Sweden - II_Fen_E1_3 | ecosystem: Environmental > Terrestrial > Soil > Wetlands > Permafrost | place: Sweden: Abisko...
TCCAAACGGTTTCAACAGATAATCGGCCACATGGAGTTCGAAACCCTTAAGCGCATACTTGTCGTAGGCTGTCGTGATGATGATTTGAGGCTTATGGCTGAGGGATTCAATGAGTTCGATGCCAGTGAATCCGTCCATTTCGATGTCGAGAAACATCAGGTCGATGTCGTGCTCTTTTACAAACCCGATGGCCTCGAAACCATTGGTGAAACTCGCCAGAAGGTTCAAGTAGGGAACACGGCCGACAAAATCTTTGGTGCGTTTCAATGCTAGCGGTTCGTCTTCAACGATAATGCAGTTAATGACCATTTTGCAAGGTTATTTTGAGTGAAACGGTGAACCAGTTTTCAGCATCTTGAATCACCAAATCGTGCTTTCCCGGATAGAGCAGTTTCAATCGCTGACGGATGGTTTCGATGCCCAGACCCTCATTTTTTATGACATTTAGGTGATGGATCTCGTAATAGTTCCTACAAACCATCGTCACGGCATCTTTAGCGACTTCAAACCGAATGGCGATGGCGTGCTCCATGAATTTGTTTTTGGAAAACTTAAAGGCATTTTCTATGAAGGGTAGGAAAATCATGGGCACGATTTTTTGGTCACCTACCACTCCTTCGACTTCGAAATCTACGTACGAAGCGTTGGAAGTCCTGATTTTTTGCAGTTCGATGTAGTTGCTGATTTGCTCAACTTCCCTTTTCAGGGTTGTTTCGTCCTCCTTGGTTTCGTACAACACATAGCGGAGAATGTCGGAGAGCTTCTTCAGGTATTCGGATGCGATTTTGGGCGATTCCTCTATAAGGATGTCGATGTTGTTGAGGGAGTTGAACAGGAAGTGGGGGTTGAGTTGCGCTTTCAGCAATAACAAAGCATTCTCGCTCTCAAGCTGCCTTTTTTGAAGAGTCCTTTTTTCTGAAATCTCGAGTAGCCAGTAAATAACGCCTTTTATTATTGCGGCAAACAAACCGCCACTGATTGCAAGTACAAAACTTGAAGTAAAAAGTATGTAGATAATGTAGCCCTTTACGTATAAGAGGAATATAACGCCGATGAGTATGCTGAACGATAAATAAACCAGATAGCGCACCATCAACTTTTTGTTCAAAGCCCATGAAACCGTAAGGTAAGTGATGTAAAAGCCTGCCAAATAACTGCAAAGATGTGACACATAGGTACTTTCACGAAAGAGATATTCAAAAAATGAAGTTTCTCGCAACCAATGATGGCTCATCCCGGTAGCGTATTGCGAATATGGGTACACAATTAGAACGATGAACCAAAGTATAAGGTGCAAAATAACTTCAACGATTTTCTTCATGGCCTTTTCTTTTGAGTGAATTTGAATTCAAAAGTCATCATTTGGTTGATTGTTCGGAAATGAAATCGTTGACTTGGCCTTAATATCCTTTGAAGGGACTATAAAGTGCTTTAACCGTCCCTAAAAGTAATGAAAAAACCCCAACCGATTCGAAAATCAGTTGGGGTTTTGTTTTCTGAGTACCCAGACCCGGGATCGAACCGGGATGGAAGTGAATCCACTGGTGTTTGAGACCAGCGCGTCTACCAATTCCGCCATCTGGGCGAACAGCGGGTGCAAAAGTACAATCTTTTTTGGAATTTGCAAGAAGGTGGAGGTGATTTTGTTGGTTTTACAGCTTTTAACCGTATGAAATTGGCGGGATAGGTTTTTTACTTTACTTTTGCTCCACTGCAAATTAAAGTAAACCAAAAACAGCATGAAGAAACTTTCAATCCTGGTCGTCCTGATCCTATTCGTTGTCGGCACCACACAGGCGCAAGTTCGATTTGGCGTCAAGGCCGGAGCCAACGCATCCGGATTATTCAATATCTCGTCCGTAGCCAATGATCATTCTCCAGCTGTCAATTTTCAGATTGGAGGAGTCATGCAGTACGACTTCTGGATTTTCACCTTGCAACCGGAGTTGAATTTGGTTCGGAAAAGTGTTCGTTTGAATAATGCCTACGACAAATATTATTTGCAGCAATATGCCGATTTAACGGAAGATGCCCCGACTTTGAATTACAAATCGACTCATATCGAGCTGCCTGTCAATCTGTTGTATAAAGTGAACATTGGTAAAACCAAGATTTTTGCAGAAATGGGCCCGTTTGTTTCCTTCAATCTGGGCGGGACGTTTAATGGTAGCAGCGCGAAGTATGACAACTATACGGATCCAATGCCATTTCATTTGATTGATTATGGTGTTGGCGCCGGTGCCGGTCTGGAATTCAATAAGTTTCAATTGAACGCGAAGTGGAACTGGGACTTGAACTGGATTGGATCGAAAGTGCCGAACCTAAATGAAACGGGAAACATCAATGTTTTCAACGATATGAAATATTTGAACCTCAGCCTTTCGCTGGGTTACTTCTTTTAAACTGAACCCAACCATTCAAGCGTTATGAAAAAACTGACTTTTGTATTGATGCTATTATGTGTGGCGATGGTTTCCAACGCACAGTTCCGCTATGGGATCAAGGCCGGAGCCAACTACTCAGATTTAAGAGTGCCTTCCACATTGACTTCAGCCACTATGATTAAGGAAGTGAATGCGGTGCCTGCCTGGCGAGCCGGTTTCATGGTTGAATACAAATTGTCGGATTTTTCCTTTCAGTCGGAGCTGCTTTACAGTGTTGAAGGGGGCGATTTGCTGAATACCAACCCTGGCAGTGCCAAATTGAGCAACATGGTGGGTTCGGGAACGACGGTCAACTACAGAAGTCAAATTCTGCAGATTCCGCTTAATTTTCAATATGGTCGTGATTTCGGTGATTTCCATTTGTTCGCGTTGGTAGGGCCTTACTTGAATTACACGCTTACTGGAACCATCAATGGCCAAACCAGCCTTTGGAACAAGGTTCAGGACGAGTGGGGTTTCAATAAGATCGATTTGGGTGTTGGAGCAGGTCTCGGAGCTGAACTCAAAAACATGCAGTTGACCTTACGGTACGATTTTGGCGGCACGGAAGTCGGAAAGAAGGCGACCAACTCGCATGTGACGACCAATCTCAATCCGTTTTATGACATGAAGGAAGACAACCTAAGCGTATCGCTGGGTTATTTTTTCTAAGGAATTTAAATTATTGAAAACCGGAGGCCAAAAGCTTCCGGTTTTTTTATGCCAGCAAATTCAGCAATTCAATGGGTTTGTCGATGATGGTTTTGGCGCCGTTTTCCAGCAATTCATCCTTGGTACGAAAACCCCAGGTGACGCCAACCGGATACATGCCGGCTGCGAGGGCGGTTTGCATGTCGGTGCTGGAGTCGCCGAGGTACAGGAAGTCGGAGGGTTGGAGTTGAAGAGCTTCGCAGACCATCAAGGCACCGGTGGGGTCTGGTTTGCGTGGAACATTGTCGCCGGAGCCCAACACGACTTCGAAAGGCCAGGTTTTCAAGAGTTCAGCCGCTATTTTCTTGGTGAAATTATCTGCTTTGTTGGAAAGGATGGTTAGTTTAACGCCTTTTGCCACCAAGGCGTCCAGTAAGTCGGGAATGCCTCGGTAAAGAACGGTTTTTTGGAGCAGGTTCACTTCGTAGTCACGCAACAGTTCCTGGTAGAGGTTTCGGATGTTTTGCTCGGTCTTTTCGGCTTCGGGGAGGGTGTTGCCGACCAGATTGTACAATCCGCGACCGATGAAGTAGCGGTACGCGTCGTAATCGTGTGTCTGATAGCCTTTTTTCTCAAGCACGCGGTTCATGGAATCCGCGATGTCGTGCAGGGAATTGATCAGGGTGCCGTCCAAATCGAAAAGGACTGCCTTATAGGTGGTTGAATTCACGAACTAAGTTTATTAAAAAACGTGTAATAGGTGCAAAGGTAGGACAATTTTGTTTGGCTGGGTGGGCATTTTCCCGTAAATTTGTGCGGCCTTACTTCCTGCAGACTATCCAATAACAAACCATATTCCAGAAAAATGAACAAGATTGTGCGAAAAATTGATTATTCGGATTTGGTGGTCCGATTTGACATCGAGGCCCCCAAAATCGCGAAAGCCCGTAAAGCCGGCCATTTTGTGATGGTCCGAGTCGCCGAAAAAGGGGAACGGATACCATTGACTATTGCTGAGGCTGATGTTGAAAAAGGAACCATCACCCTGGTGATTCAAAGGGTGGGAGCTTCTTCACGGAAATTGTGCGCACTGAACGAAGGTGATTTTATTTTGGATGTGGTCGGCCCGCTGGGTAAAGCCACGCATGTTGAAAATTTCGGAACAGTGGTTTGCGCTGGTGGTGGTGTGGGTGTTGCCCCGCTGCTTCCCATCGTGCAGGCCATGAAGGCTGCAGGCAACCGTGTCATCACGGTTCTGGCCGCCCGTACCAAGGACCTTATCATTTTGGAAGAGGAAATGCGTGCCAGTTCGGACGAAGTGATTTTAATGACCGACGATGGCTCCTCCGGCAGACAAGGTTTGGTGACCAACGGCGTCGAAGAAGTGATTCAGCGCGAGAAAGTGGACCTTTGCGTTACGATCGGCCCTGCCATCATGATGAAATTCGTTTCCATCCTGACCAAAAAATACGATGTGCCCACGATGGCTTCCCTGAACACCATCATGGTGGACGGAACAGGCATGTGTGGTGCCTGCCGCGTCTCCGTAGGCGGCAAAACAAAATTTGTTTGTGTGGACGGTCCTGAGTTCGACGCCCATCAAGTCGATTTTGATGAGATGATTCAGCGCCTTCGGGCTTACAAAGATGTCGAATAAGCTTAAATCCATATCCTAATGTCAACATTTGAAGAAAGCCGCAAACTGCCCTGGCGCGAAGAGTTGCGCAAAAGCATGAAAGCAAAGGAGCGCACTGACCTGCCCCGTGTCCATATGAACGAACAGGATGCCGAAATCCGCAGCCACAACAACATCGAAGTGAACCTCGGCTTGCGTGCTGAACAGGCCATGGTGGAAGCCAAGCGTTGTTTGGACTGCGCCAACCCGACTTGCACGACAGGTTGTCCGGTAAGCATCGACATCCCTGGATTCATCAAAAATATTGAACGTGGCGAGTTTCTGCAAGCCGCCATCAAACTGAAGGAAACATCGGCATTGCCGGCTGTTTGCGGACGTGTCTGCCCTCAAGAAAAGCAATGCGAGGAACAATGTTTCTACACACTTAAATTAAATAAGGATGCCGTTGCCATCGGTCATCTGGAGCGTTTCGCCTCCGATTACGAACGCGAAAGCGGTCAGATTTCCATTCCGGCTTGTGCACCTTCCAACGGCCGCAAAGTGGCTGTCATCGGTTCAGGTCCTGCCGGCTTGTCATTTGCCGGCGATATGGCCAAACTGGGTTACAAAGTCATGGTTTTTGAAGCATTGCACGAAATCGGTGGAGTGCTCAAATACGGTATTCCCGAATTCCGTTTGCCAAACACCATCGTGGATGTAGAAATCGACAACTTGAAAAAGATGGGTGTGGAATTCATCCTAGACTGTGTTGTTGGCAAGACCATGACGTTCGAGGACCTGACGGAAGAAGGCTATGAAGGTATGTTCGTGGCCAGCGGTGCCGGACTGCCCAATTTTATGAACATTCCCGGTGAAAACCTCATCAACGTCCTTTCATCCAACGAATACCTAACCCGCGTCAACCTGATGGATGCTGCCAATCCCGAATCGGACACGCCTGTGCCTTTTGGCAAGAACGTAGCCATCATCGGTGGAGGCAATACGGCCATGGACTCCGTTCGTACAGCCAGACGTTTGGGTGCCGAACGTGCCATGATTGTTTATCGCCGTTCCGAAGAAGAAATGCCTGCCCGTTTGGAAGAAGTGATCCATGCCAAGGAAGAAGGCATCGAATTCATGACACTGCACAACCCTATCGAATACCTTGGTGATGAACGCGGCTTTGTCAAACAAATGCGTCTGCAGAAAATGACCTTGGGCGAACCGGATGCTTCCGGTCGTCGCAAGCCGGTTGAGATTCCCGGTGCCATTGAACTCGTCGATGTGGACATCGTCGTGGTGAGCATCGGTGTATCTCCGAACCCGCTCGTTCCGAGTTCCGTGAGTGGACTTGATGTGAGCCGCTGGGGGACCATCGTGGTCAACGAAGGCATGCAATCGTCCATTCCGACCATTTTTGCAGGTGGCGATATCGTACGTGGCGGTGCCACCGTGATTTTAGCTATGGGTGACGGTCGCAAGGCTGCTGCCTCCATGCATGAATTCCTCACTAAATGAAGAAAATCGTCACCGTTCTACTGCTGTTGCTGTGCAGCCTCTCCGGCTTTGCCCAGTTCACCATCAACGGTGCCGATGATTATCTGAGGCAAAAAGCCGAGGCTGTTGAGAAACAACGAATTCAGGACAGCCTCCAACAGGTAAAGCTGGAAGAGCAGCAACTCATGTCCACGGATATCCGTTATCGGATCAAGTGGGTGAACATGATCACCTACCGTCAATCCATCGGCTTGATCGAGAATACCTATAATCTGTCTTATTACGGTTATATGGTGACCAAGGACGAATGGACATTTCCAATCAGCTTGCGTTTGACAGGAGCGGAAAATTACAATGAGAAAGCGATGAATTCCGGCTTCTCCAGTTGGTCGCAACATGTGACGGATCTTGGTATGTCCGGTTTCCACAAGATCAAGGGCAATGAATACGTTTCACTTGGTTTGCATCTGCCCCTGGGATACGAAAAATACAAACTGACCGGTTCCAATGTCAAACACGTCCGGTTGTTGATCGGAACCAGCGCGGAAGAACGGTTGATGTACATTTCGCCCAATAAGTCGGGTTTGGTGATGAGTGTCGGTTTCTACCAACTCCTCATGTCTTCGAAGCGGTACACGTTTGATGCGGGGTTCTCGCTGGAAGTCGGAGTTAAGTTCTAACCAGATGTTTCAATAGAGCGCCAATCTCTGCGTTACTGCTTACTCGCCACTCCTCACGTACCTTAAGTACGCTCCGGGGTGTCTCGTAATCAGTGCCTTGACCTTGGCGCTCTATTGAAACATCTTTCACCTCGTTTTTGCTATTTTACGGACGAGCCATTGATCAATGTTTTGGCTGGCAGGACGAATTCTAATTTGCCATCGGCATTTTCAGCCATGAGGATCATTCCCTGTGATTCGATGCCCCGCAAGGTGCGCGGCTCCAGATTAACCAGGATGCTCACTTGCCGTCCCACCACTTCCTCCGGTCTGAAATGCTCGGCAATACCCGAAACAACCGTTCTCTGGTCAAAGCCAGTGTCGATTTTCAGCTTCATGAGCTTGCTGGTTTTGGGAACCAGTTCAGCCTCCAGAACGGTACCGATCCGGATGTCCATCGCGGCGAACTGTTCGTAGGTGATGTTCTCTTTGGCAGGGGTCGCTTTCCAGGCGCTAGCTTCATTGGCCTTTTTGGTGTCCAGCAGCTTCTGAACCTGTGCTTCGATGGCAGCGTCCTCAATCTTTTCGAACAAAAGTTCGGGCAGAGGCGTTTGTTGACCGGCGTGCAGCAAATCGATGCGTCCCAGGTTTTCCCATTTGAAATCGGCCATGCCCAGCATGGTGCGGAGTTTTTCCGAGGTAAAGGGCAGGAAGGGTTCGAACGCTATAGCCAAGTTGGCAGAAATTTGCAAGCTGAGGTGCAAGATGGTGGCCACACGGCCCATGTCCGTCTTGGCAACCTTCCAAGGTTCCGTATCAGCCAAGTATTTGTTGCCGATTCGGGCCAAATTCATGGCCTCCTTCTGTGCATCCCTAAAACGGAACACGTCCAGATAGGCTTCCACATCTTTTTTCACACTGACGAACTCTTCGATGGTGGCCTTGTCGTATTCAGTCAACGTCCCTATCGGGGGAACTTTGCCCTCGAAGTATTTGTGTGTCAACACCATGGTGCGGTTGATGAAATTGCCGAACACGGCCACCAACTCGTTGTTGTTCCGAGCCTGGAAGTCTTTCCAGGTGAAGTCGTTGTCCTTCGTTTCAGGCGCGTTTGCGGTTAATACATAGCGCAATACGTCCTGTTTGCCGGGAAAATCCTGAAGGTATTCGTGAAGCCAGACCGCCCAATTGCGGGAAGTAGAAATCTTGTCACCTTCCAAGTTCAGGAATTCGTTGGCAGGAACGTTGTCGGGCAGGATGAAGCTGCCTTCCGCTTTCAGCATGGCCGGGAACACGATGCAATGGAAAACGATGTTGTCCTTGCCGATAAAGTGCAGCAGGCGGGTATCTTCGTCTTTCCACCACTTTTCCCAAGAGTCGGGTAGCAATTCAACAGTGTTGGAAATGTATCCGATGGGTGCGTCAAACCAAACATACAGCACTTTGCCTTCTGCCCCTTTTACTGGAACGGGAATGCCCCAGTCAAGGTCACGACTCACAGCGCGGGGCTGCAGGCCCATGTCGAGCCAGCTCTTGCATTGGCCGTAAACGTTTGATTTCCATTCTTTATGGTCTTCCAGAATCCATTTGCGCAAGAAAGGTTCGTGCTTGTCCAACGGGAGGTACCAATGCTTGGTTTCGCGCAGGACAGGAGCGTTTCCGCTGATCATGGAGTGCGGATTGATGAGGTCCGTGGCATTCAGGGAGGTGCCGCATGCTTCGCATTGGTCACCATACGCCCGTTCGTTCTTGCAATGCGGGCAAGTGCCAACGATGTAACGGTCGGCCAGGAATTGCTTGGCTTCCTCGTCGTAGTATTGCTCTGTGGTTTTTTCGATGAATTCGCCCTTTTCGTAAAGTTTCAAGAAGAATTCCGAGGCCACCTTATGGTGTGTTTCTGAAGTGGTGCGCGAGTAAATGTCGAATGAAATGCCAAAGTCCTCGAACGCTTTCTTGATGATGCCGTGGTAGCGGTCCACGATTTCCTGGGGCGTGACGCCTTCGTTCTTGGCCTTGAGGGTGATGGGCACGCCGTGTTCATCGGAACCACCGATAAACAGGACTTCTTGATTTTTGAGGCGCAAATAACGCACATAAATGTCAGCGGGCACGTAAACGCCGGCCAAGTGTCCAATATGTACAGGGCCGTTGGCATAGGGCAATGCCGCAGTGACGGTTGTCCGTTTGAAACTTTTGGTCATGATCGTTCTTTTATTCTAAATAGTCGTTTTTCGTGACTCGGCATAGTCGAAGCAAGCTTCGCCTCTGCACTCGCTACTTAAAACGTTCGTTTATTATAAACGTTGAAATTTGAACGCAAAAGTACCAAAAAAAATGGTTTTAGGCTATACGGACACCCCTGACTTTAAGGTCTTCGATGTAGGTTCCGATGTGACGGTCGATTTTATCCTCAAAAATGTCGTCCACGTTGATCATGATGCCCGTTTCCTCCACCATTCCGAATTCATCATGAATGCAAGTTCCGAAGACCCTCATGGTGGGGGAAAGGTTCATGTAGGCATTCACCAGAGGCGGAATGTTGCGGCTCAGGTTACGGACGTTGGAGTTCAGAATTTTATAGTTTTCCTTAAAGTCATTTCCAGTGAAAAGGTTGCTGAGCTTAGCCAAATCCATGTTGGTGTTGAGCGAAACCCGCGGATAGATCAACCGTTCGGGGTCCGGGAAATAACGGTGAAGGAAGTATAGGATCATGTTGCGGCCTTCCACTCCGAAATCCGGATACATGGTCACTTTGCCGAAGAAATATTTCAAACCCGGGTATTCGATGATCAGGGCGCCCAAGCCGTCCCAAAGGTTGTCCATCACGAAAAGCGCTCTCGAACCTGCCTGAGAGGATTGATAACCCACTGCCACAAAGGAGCGGCCCAATTCGATGGTGTAGGGGAGGAATTCCTTGATGAACAGCTTTGAATAATAAAACAGGTGGGAAGAAGAAAACAGCAAGCCGCCGTCTTCCTTGCGAGGAACTTCCTTGCCGTGAATGTATCGGTAGCCGCCCATAATTTCCTGTTGCTCAGGATTCCAGACAATCAATTGCTTATATGCCTGGTCCATGGTGTCGAATTCATCAATGTCCACTTCCTCGCCTGTTCCGCCTCCTGAATGACGGTATGCTTCTTCGCGTAGCCGACCGATTTCCAGCATGGTGTTGGGTGCGTTGTGATGCGTAACGACGTACAATTCGTTGTTGGCTTTGTTGGTGGTCCTCAATAGACGATCGGGCGTCAATTCAGCACTTATAAGTTCTTTGGATACTGCAGGGATGATATCTTTCATTTTATTACATTGTTTTACCGAGTGCCAGAGTTACTTTTCTGACATGATCCGCCCATTCCTGATAGGTTTTGCTATTATCAAAAGTAGAGCAGGGAATGGGTTTTCCGAATTTAATCCGGAAGGTTTTGCCCCGTTGTTTAAACATTTCGTTCGGCAGGTAAAGCATTTCAAGGTTGAACTTTATGCCGACAAATTTACGAAAGCTGGCCAGATTGTAAAAGAAGTTGGAATTCCGTCCTTTAAAAAAAACGGGCACCACGTCGCGGTTGGATTCAATCGACTTTGAAATGAACGATTTCTGCCATTGGAGTTCGGTGATTTCACCTTTGACGCGTCTGGAGCACATTCCAGAAGGAAAAATAACCATTTGTTCGCCAGCTGCGTACGCTTCACTCAATCGTTGGGGCAAAGTTCGGTGTTGGGATTGATGCCCGATTTTATTGACTGGAATGAACACGGGGCGTAGGTTTTCAATGTTGGAAAGCAGGTCGTTTGAAATAAATTTGATGCCTTGTTTGGGAAACCGTTTGTATACTTCAAATCCGGTGGCCATACCGTCGATTCCACCCAAGGGATGGTTGCCCACGAAGGTGTAGCGACCCTCCGGTAATTCGTCGAGGCCTTCGCAGACCACTTTTACATCAACGAAATGAACGGATGCTTCTACAAATTCAATTCCGGAAATACCTTCCTGCTCTTCCAGAAAGACATTGAGTTCATCCTGATGCACGATACGCTCTAAGTAGCGAATGAGGAATTCGGGAACTTTTTTATGTGGCAATTTGGAGCGTAAAACCTCTCGAACGTTGATATTCAATACCTTACTTTGGGCTTCCTTTTTCAATTTTTCCTCTTTTTTTAATTTGAAACCACGCAAAAGTACCGAATTTTTGAGTAATAAAAAAATAACGGGATTCAATACAAGTTAAATCTTTAAGACAAATACAATGCAAAAAAATGACCGTGACTTGTCAACAAAATATTTTGTTTAAATGGTTAATTATTTCGTTATAATCCAATGAATTAATTAGTTAGTGTGTTGATAACTAGTTGACAACCTATTCATAACTTTTGTTGATAAAAATTGTGGGGAAATGTGTGGTAAAGTGGAGTGTATTCTGTATTTTTGCAAGAATTAAATAGCATAAACAGCAGCAAATGCGATTTTTAGGGAACATAGTAGCAAAATTAGATGCCAAGAACAGGGTTTTCATTCCTGCGGCATTCAGAAAGCAGCTTCTTCAAGACGAAGGACGGAGGCTGTATTTGCGCAAGGATGTTTTCCAGAATTGCATCACGGTCTATACCCTTGACGTTTGGGAAGAAGAGTTGCTCAACCTGCGCGCCAGCCTGAACCGCTGGGAGCCGGAGCAACAGGAACTCTACCGGCAGTTTATGATTGACGCAGAAGAAGTGATTCCGGACAGCAGCGGTCGCATACTGATTTCCAAACAGTTGCTCAGCTTAGTCGGCATCGAATCGGAAGTTCGCTTTCTGGGAGTGGACAATACCTTGGAAATTTGGCCTAAAGAGGCCTTGGAAAAACCCCGCGTTGCTCCGGAGGTGTTCGGGCAAAAAATGCGAGAACTCCTGTCAAAATAAGTAACCTGCTTTACCATGAGCGAATATCATGTCCCCGTAATGCTTCAGGCGTGTATGGACGGTTTGGCCATCAAACCGAACGGCATCTATGTGGATGTAACCTTCGGTGGTGGCGGACATTCCAAAGAAATCATCAAGCAACTCAACAAGGGCAGGCTCTATGGCTTCGACCAGGATGAGGATGCGGAACAGAATATTCCGGATGATCCGCGTTTCATCTTTGTGCGGAGCAATTTTCGATACCTCACCAATTTCCTGAAATTCCATGGCGAAACTCAGGTGGACGGCATTCTGGCCGACCTTGGGGTTTCCTCCCACCACTTCGACGACAACGAACGAGGTTTCTCCTTCCGTTTCGAAGAAGGAGCGCTGGACATGCGCATGAACCAGAAAGCTGGACTGAAGGCTTCGGACATTGTGAACACGTATTCCGAAGAAAAGCTGGCAAACATTTTTTACCAATACGGCGAGTTGAAGAACTCTAGGAAAATCGCTTCTGCATTGGTTAGAGCGCGTTCGGAAGTTAGCATCGAAACCGTCGCTGATTTTTTGGAAGTCATCCGGCCGTTTTTCTACCGTGAAAAAGAGAAAAAAGATATGGCCAGGGTCTTTCAGGCCTTGCGCATCGAAGTAAACCAGGAAATGCAGGCGCTGGAAGAAATGCTAATGCAGTCGTTGGAGGCTTTGAAGCCGGGTGGCCGCATGGTGGTGATGACTTATCATTCCCTCGAAGACCGCCTGGTCAAGAACTTTTTCAAGACTGGCAATTTCGAAGGTAAAAGCGAGCAAGACTTCTACGGAAATTTCCTAACTCCATTCAAGCTCATCAACAACAAGGTTATTATTGCCGATGAACAGGAACAGGTGCTGAATCCGAGATCCAGAAGTGCCAAATTACGCATTGCTGAAAAGAAATAAGATGGAAGACGATAAACGCACCAAAAAGCAAAAGGAAGCCGGCAACCGTAAAGGTTCTTATCGGGTATTCCTGAACGAGTTGCTGGACGGCAGCTTCATGACCACGGATGTCATGCGCCGGAACGCGTTGTTGTTGCTGCTTATGGTGGGTCTCATCATCGTTTACATAAGCAACCATTATGCCGTCATCATGCGGCTTTCCGAAATTGATTCTCTGCAAAAGGAACTGACTGAAGCCAAATACGAAGCATTGACCCGCACCTCCGATTTAATGCGTGAAAGCAGGCAATCGTTCGTTCAGGACATGATCATTCAGAAGGGGATGGAACTTGAAAATTCTACGATTCCGCCGTATACCATTGCAAAAGAAGTGGAGGAAAAATAAGATGGCTGATCAACCTAAAAATACCCAGCAGAACGAGGAAATCCGCAAGGAAATCCGAAACCGCTATACCATCTTGGTGGTCTTTTTCTTCGTGCCCGTTTTGATCATTTTGTACAATGTGGGCAAAATCCAATTTGTAGAAGGCAAAGCTTGGAACAAGGAAGCCTTCAAGGACAGACAGGAAAACCGCGACGTACCGGCCAATCGCGGAAACATCTTGTCTTACGACGGTCAACTGATGGCCAGCACCGTACCCAGCTACACCTTGTTGATGGACTTCAAGTCCGTTGAGGAAGATACGTTGATGAAGTATTTGCTTCCCCTGAGCTCCCGCCTTTCTGCCAAGCTGAAGGACAAATCGCCCTTTCAATACCAGCAACACTTACTGCAGGGCATGCATAAGCAAAGTACCGCCTGGCAGGTGAGTCACGTCAAAATCAATTACCTCGACCTGAAGGAAATCTATAAATTCCCACTTTTCAGCAAGGGTCAATACAAAAGTGGTTTGTACGTCCGCAAATACCTGCAACGCAAAAAGCCGTTCGGCTCGTTGGCTTCCCGTACCATCGGCGATATCTACGGCGATTTCACCAAAGGCGGAAAAAACGGCTTGGAACTTCGGTATGACACCCTGCTGAAAGGTCAGTCCGGTAAGTGCGTACATCGTAAGATCGCGGGCAAATACATGGATGTCAACGAAGTGAATCCCATTGACGGCATTGACTTGGTCACCACCATCGACGTGGCGATGCAGGATATTGCAGAAACGGCGCTACGTCGCGAACTGAACCGAATACACGGTTCCTCCGGAACGGTCGTCCTGATGGAAGTCGCCACGGGTGAAGTCAGAGCCATCAGCAATCTGGGGCTGACCACTTCAGGCGAATATGCCGAAACCAAGAATTTTGCCGTCTCCGACCAAAGCGAACCAGGCTCCACCTTTAAAACGTTTTCGATGATGGTCGGGCTGGAAGACGGTTACATTCACCCAGACGACCCTGTGGATGCCGAGGGTGGCGTGGTGATGATGTACAAGCAATACATGCGCGACCACAATGCAGACAGAGGCGGTTACGGCATGATTTCAGCCAAAAAAGCCATTTGGGTATCTTCCAACGTGGGTGTGTCCAAAC
>Ga0302205_10000635_pt1 | contig 14138 bp, 12 predicted proteins | sample II_Fen_E1_3_FD_194582 | JGI IMG/M metagenome (GOLD analysis project Ga0302205, IMG submission 194582) | Peat permafrost microbial communities from Stordalen Mire near Abisko, Sweden - II_Fen_E1_3 | ecosystem: Environmental > Terrestrial > Soil > Wetlands > Permafrost | place: Sweden: Abisko...
ATCCCGATTTGGTAGAGCGATTTACGATCGATGCTCCTCTTACCCAGCCCGACCGTTCTAAATATTATGCTTTTGCAGAAGGATCCAACGGATATACCGATTATCCATTTCTCAAGGTTTAAATAAAAAAAAAGAGACATTGCAGAATTGCAGTGTCTCTTTTTTTTGTTGTTGGCTGGTTCGGTTCTGCTAAACGTGATACGTTATCATTTATTTTTGCACATGCTACCGCACAATTGCATCGTATGGCTAAAGACTACTCATTATTGCTTAACTATTCTTTGTTTTTCATTCCTTTCAATCACGCGATAAAATCGCGCGGGAGCGGAGTGTGTTAGCTGCTGGGCATTTCGCGTTATTATATTTTTTTCTTATTTACAGTTGGAAATTATTTTCCTCATTTTAGTTCTAAAGTTGTCCCAAATTTCACTGTCCCACTTTTCGCTTTTTAATTCCAAAGTATAAGCAATTAATGATTTATCAAGTCTCTTTATGAATGTAATCGAATCAACAACCATTTGTTTTTCATCAAATAATAAACCATTGTCTTCACGATTTATCTTCCACCCATTTGTTGTCTCTCCCTGATGTAAAATGCCACACCTTATATTTAGATAAAACTCTCTACCTTTATTTTGAAGTTCCTGAAAGTTTTTATCTGTTGAAAAGAATTGCTTAAATGCTTGTTCCGATTTCTTATTACTGTCACCCCACCCATTTCTGAAAGACTGAAGTGTTTCAATTAGTAAACAGCAATTTGCCATAATTGAAAATCCATTCTTATATTCTTTAACAAACTTTCCACTTTTCTCAACAAACTGAAAAGGCTTTATATAACGACTATGAAGTCTGTTGTAGATGAAGTCTGCAATAGCAGTTTGGTCCTGTCTATCTATAAGAGCGTTATAATCATCAATCGTTATCGTATTTAATAAACCATTTTCGTCGTAAAATCTTGCAAGTTCTATTGTCGTGTCAATATATTTAACCATTTGTTTTGTAGATAGGTTTCGTCTGAGTTTCTATATCATAATCATATAATAGTTTCTCAATTTGTCTTGGTGTTAAGCTTAACTCGTTTGCAAGTTCTCTAATTACTTTCAAATAAACTTCCCATTGTCCTAATGTGAAATTCTGCCCCCTTTCATTACTATTTACAAGTTTAGCTTTATAAAGTTGTGTCCATACTCTAATGTCAAGTACTGGATATTTTGCTTTGTCGTAAAACATAAGAATTGCAGATGCAGCAGGATAACTTACTCCTTTCAACGCAGTCAAAATGTGTGCTTTCAAATTGTCATTTTTAGTTTCAAAAGCGAGTGCTGTAATTTCTTGTACTTCTTCGTTTGTATTTGCTTCGTAATGTTGAAGTGGTCGAGTTGATTTCCAACGAAGAATTTTCAACAATTGTTCTTTTGTTAAATAAGTCTGTTTGTTTAAGGAATCAAATTCGTTGAAGAGTTCCAATGTCTTTTTATCTTCTTTGTCTACAATTGTTTCTAATAATTGTTTCATTGTCTTATTTTTTTTGCCTTACAGCTAACATCTGTGTATGTGCGACATTGTCGCACTTATGTTAGCGCATTCTTATTATTATATTATTTTAATCAATGATTTATGTATTTCAACAAGAAAAAGTTGTTGTCGCACATATACGCGATTGCATCGCGTGGCAACAATATTAAATCAATACAATATTCGCTAACCCTTTTTTCCCTTCATAATCTATTGCACTACTATATATTCAGTATTCTGCTTTAAAGACTAATCCTTCTTCCACAGGATTTTGTTATGCAGGTAATTTTAGCTCCAGTCAATAACTTTAGTTACTTAACATGCCGCACTATTCCATAGTGTGACTCCGGGAACTACTCATTATTGCTAACTACTCTTTGTTTTCAATCCTATTTTACCACGCGATACAATCACTCGGGAGTGGAGGCACCGTAATATCAGATGCAAAGAAATTAAGAGGATAGTTGCAAAAACCTTGCATCTTGAAAAGCTAAATATGATTATATTGAATTTAATGAGTTAGTAGTTTTTTAATAGACTCTACATAAACTTTTACTTCACTGGTGCGCTTCTGCTAAACGTCACATTCTTTTATATCTTTTGTACGGATTACAGATTTGTGAGAGCGGAGGGGAGCAGCTTGATATTTGATTTGAATTTTGTTCTGTTATATTTTTGCTCGCCCTCACTACAGTTTCATATATAATTAAAATATGAGTATTACTTAATTAAGAAGTTTCTTTAATTCCCCTACTAAATTTATGAATGTATAACAACTAGATTTGGAATTAAACTCGTAAATAGCTAAACTTTCATAAGTATTGACTACTGGTGAATCTCCAAAATTTACATGAATACAATTTAAATTGTCTTTGCATTTAACTTCAACATAATGACAATCAAGACCATCATGTTGATAAAAACGATAATTAAATTTTACTTCATCCAAACTAAAAGAATTGATAGTTAACTCTAAAGATTTGTCAGTTTTATTTACCCAAATCTTTTTAGTTGTATTAGTACTCCTTTGCTCTTGAGCTGACCAAAGCAGGTTTTTATTTACAAATAATTGTAATTCATTAATTTTTTTCGAAACTAAAGTTTGGCTAAAAGCAGTCATTACTATCAATGACATAAGAATGGTTGTAAAATATTTTTTCATGACAATTGCGTTAATTAATGTCGTTAGTCCAATTATATTAGTTCATTCGTTCGCTAAGGTTTGTAAATATTAATATTTTGTCATATCTACTCGCACAAATTACGAATCTGCAAGAGTGGGGGCATTATATCTAAACCTCTTGGGTCAAAAAAGCCTAACTCAATATCACTCTTCTTATATATTTTAGAATGAAAGAATTTTTTAGCTCCACTGAATTCGTCCGTTCCAATTATCAATATTTGAAATTCTGAGTTTTGGTTTAAATCTAAAATATCATCAAGTAATAAAGTCTTGTTTCTAGATTTCTGTATAATGTCATCAGGAAAAACACTATTCTGAAAATAGTCACATTCATAAGTTTTTATTTCTAAAATACTTCTTAAATTACTTTTGGAAAAAGGTTTCATAATTGCAATTTTCTTATATTCTAAAGTGCTTGTTGGGAGGTATACAACCTCCCAATTATTCGGAGTATTCCTAATTAAACCCTTAGATCTAAACCTTACAATTATCTCTATGTCAATAATATTTCTACGACCATAGTTTTCCATTTTAAATCTATATTTAAATCCAGATTTATTCTCAAAGGTTTTAGATTTACTAATCTTTTCGCTAAACTTAAGTCTAGGTCTAATATGTTTTACTGTGAACCACCAAACAAAAAAAGATGCTGCAATGCCTGTTATCGAACTTACAATAATGCTGATAATTAATTCGTATGTGTTCATCTTAGTTTTTATTTTTATTTATACTGGAATTTGTCCTTTTTCAAAATGCCACCTAACCAAAAAATAAAATTACCTCAATTACCCTATTTTCGCATTACGCCAATACCTTATTTTATCAATTACACACCAAAGATAAATACATTATTTCAGATTAACAAAAATATATCAGCAATTAATTAATCTGTCAGCGTTTAAAATCAAAGATTAGCGACTTCGAGTCGCTCCGGAGTAACTTTTAGTCGCTAATTAGCGACCTGTTGCCACTAATTAGCAGGTCGGAGTCGCTCCGGAGCAGCTTTTATCGCTAATTAGCGACTCGTTGCCACTAATTAGCAGGTCAGAGTCGCTCCGGAGCAGCTTTTATCGCTAATTAGCGACTTGTTGCCACTAATTAGCAGGTCGAAGTCGCTCCGGAGTAACTTTCAGTCGCTAATTAGCGACTTGTTGCCACTAATTAGCAGGTCGAAGTCGCTCCGGAGCAGCTTTTGTCGCTAATTAGCGACTTGATGCCACTAATTAGCAGGTCGAAGTCGCTCAGGAGTAACCTTTAGTCGCTAATTAGCGACTTGATGCCACTAATTAGCGGGTCGAAGTCGCTCCAGAGTAACTTTCAGTCGCTAATTAGCGACTCGTTGCCACTAATTAGCAGGTCGGAGTCGCTCCGGAGCAGCTTTTATCGCTAATTAGCGACTTGTTGCCACTAATTAGCAGGTCAAAGTCGCTCCGGAGCAGCTTTTATCGCTAATTAGTGGGTCATTGTCGCTACTGAGTAGCAACAGGTCGTAAATGATTAAAAAGAAAGGGCTTCATACCGTATGAAGCCCTTTCGATAAGGAGTGAAAACGATTACTTAAGTAATGGATAATTATTAATGATATGTTTTTTACCACAATAGTTCACAGTAGTTTTAAATAGAAGATATAAGACTAAGAACACATAGTATTATCCCGATTGCCGGGATAATCTCAGACTGAGCAAAAGTATCGTCAGATACTTTTACTATGTGACCTAAGTCTTTCCTTCCCCATTATTTCTATGTGTGCTATGTGATAGAAATAGTTCATTAAATATTGGAAACTACTTAGTAGCAGTGTCGTCTTTTGCTTTTGTTTTAGACTTTTTGAAATATTGTGCCATCCTGTCGGCTGTAACACTAAGTCCGGGAACTTTGTCCTTGTTTTGTTTTACAGCTGCGTACACGTCCAGTCCGGCCACCAGGGTATCGCTACCTACTGCAGTATACGTTTTACTTATACCTTCTGCCAATTCATTTATTTGATTCAGAATAGGAGTAAGTGTGCTTAACAAAGCGTAATCTTTCAAAAATTCTTCTTTGTCGAATACGGCTGGCATAATTTCCGGGTGTGTATTCACCGTTTGAACTGCATCTTCCACAAAAGGAAGAAAATTAGGACCAATTTTAAACAGACCTTTTGTATCGTCTGTTAGTAAACTCAATAAGAAATTGAGTCCGGCTTTCGCTGCCGCTAAATCTTTTTTTACTTTGTCTGCTTCTTCATCAGACATTGACGCAGAAATTAAATTTTGTGCCATAGGCTTGATTTTTTAATGTTATTATTTAAGATGTATAGAGAATATGCGTTTTTTAATCCGGATAATCAATTAAGAACTTAGACAACAAAAATAAAATACTAAACCGTTATGATTTACATCGCAAAAATATGTTTTTTATATTTATTGTGCAATAATGACAATAAAAAATAATTTCAATTTTAAGGTTATTTAGCAGTATAATCCCCAAAATGCCGATGAAAATAGCAATTTTAGAATTGCTGAAAAACATTAAAACATTGACAGACCCTAAAAATAATTTCATGCCGACTCTATTTCTTAGTAAGCCAAGCGATCTCTTGTAGGTTTCACTGACACTAAAGTCCTACAATCACCTGAGTTTGGGATAAGAACTAAATAGGAAAATAGGATCAACTTAATAATAGATCTTGTTTCTCAAACCTATACAAAATATAATATGTCGGTGCGCTGCACCTATGGTTTATATATCTGACTAAATTTCTACAAATAGTTCGGTGCTCTGCACCTTTTGAGGGACAGAGTCCCAGAATATTTGTAGCATTTAGCATTGTTTTTTTTTATCATTAGGTGCAGCGCACCGTAATATTCAATTATATAGTTTGGAAATGAGCCAGAGCTTATCCCAAACTCAGGTTACAAACAATTATTCATCATGCTCGTGCTACACCAATAACTCCTCCAAAGGCATACAACTGGATTCAGTTTGCATGGCAATATTGAGATAATACAGAATAAAACATTACTTTTGCAGCCTCAACTTGAAAAATGTCAAACATTAAGCCGAAAGTGCTTTCAAAAAGAATAAATGCACAATGATAAAAGACTTATTTATAAAAAAGACGCTGGCGCAGCTGGATGAGGAGGCAAATAGTAACAGTCACGGATTAAAGCGCCATTTGGGGCTTCTCAACTTAACCTTGCTGGGGATAGGAAGTGTAATCGGAGCAGGGATATTTATACTGACGGGCACAGCAGCTCAAATGCATGCCGGTCCGGCTATTATTTTGTCGTTTGTGCTCTCGGCTTTCGGGTGTTTGCTGGCCGGACTGTGTTATGCCGAGTTTGCCTCTATGATTCCGTTGTCGGGCAGTGCGTATACCTATAGCTACGCTACCATGGGTGAGCTGATTGCCTGGGTTATTGGTTGGGATCTGGTGCTGGAATATCTTTTTAGCACGGCTACCGTGGCTGTGGGTTGGTCCAGTTATATGCTCAGCTTTTTAGCCGACTTTGGCATTTATCTTCCGGCTTCGATGGCACAGTCGCCTTTTGAATACGATCAGGCGGGCTGGCACAGCACAGGTGCTTTTATAAATTTTCCGGCGGTGTTTATTGTTGTTATACTTACGGCATTGCTGGTTATTGGCATCAAGGAAACTGTAAAGTTCAACAATATCACGGTTATCGTTAAGATCGTGGTGGTACTGCTCTTTATTGGTTTTGGCATTTCGCATATCAATCCGCAGAACTGGGTTCCTTTTATCCCCAAAAACACCGGCGTGTGGGGACAATATGGTTGGTCGGGCATACTTACCGGGTCGGGTGTTATTTTCTTTGCATACATCGGCTTCGATGCTGTTTCTACTACTTCGCAGGAGGCTATTAATCCGAAGCGGGATCTGCCGCTGAGTATTCTTTTCTCCCTGTTGGTTTGTACAATATTATATGTAGGTGTCAGTTTTGTGCTGACGGGTATTGTAAGTTACAAAGAGCTGAATGTGGCTGCACCGATTGCACTGGCCATTGATAGGAGCGGAGCGGGGCTGAAATGGTTAAGCCCGATTATTAAGATCGGGACTATTGCCGGTTTAAGTTCCGTCATACTGGTAACGCTGCTGGGGCAAACGCGCATTTTCTTTTCGATGGCTCACGATGGTTTGTTGTGGAAATGTTTTGCCAAAACACATGCTAAATTCAAAACGCCACATTATTCTACCTTGATCACCGGCTTTTTCACTGCGTTGATGGCCGGCATTTTCCCTATCGGTTTGTTGGGCGAACTGGTCTCTATTGGCACTTTACTCGCTTTTATGATTGTATGTATCGGCATTCTCATTATGCGAAAAACCGAACCCGATGCTCCACGTCCCTTTAAAACTCCCTGGGTACCTTTTGTGCCGTTGTTGGGTGCTTTTGTATGTCTTATTCAGATGCTGGCTTTACCTACAGATACCTGGTTGCGATTGATTATCTGGATGGCTATCGGGTTTGTCATCTACTTTGGTTATGGCCGGAAACATAGTATTGCACGAAAAAACAGAAACGAAAACAGCAACTATAATGATTAATTATTAATGATAAATGGTTAGTGATAAATGGTTAGTGATAAATGGTTAATGATGCAGACTAAATGAACTTAATGCCTTAATGGTTATTCATTAGTGATTAGTGATAAATGGTTAGTGATTAGTTGGTAGTAGGTAGTAGGTAGTAGGTAGTATGGAGTGAGAGGTAGGTAGTGATTAGCAGACTAAATGCACTTAATACCTTAATGGTTGTTTATTAGTGATTAATGATAAACGGTTAGTGATAAATGATAAATGATAAATGATTAGTGATGTAGACTAAATGCACTTAATACCTTAATGGTTATTAATTAGTGATTAGTGATAAATGGTTAGTGATTAGTTGGTAGTAGGTAGTATGGAGTGAGAGGTAGGTAGTGATTAGCAGACTAAATGCACTTAATGCCTTAATGGTTATTTATTAGTGATTAATGATTAATGATAAATGATAAATGATAAATGATTAGTGATGTAGACTAAATGCACTTAATACCTTAATGGTTATTTATTAGTGATTAATGGTTATTCCATTGTATTTTACTTACAATAAGTTATTTGCCATAAGGGATAAACAAGCTAGATTCACTCTTATTTACGCACCCTTACTTTAGATTTCAACATTAAGGCATTAAGAGCATTAAGCCTTAAGGTTAATCATTAGTGATTAATGGTTAGTGATTAGCAGACTTAATGAACTTAATGCCTTAATGGTTATTAATCATAAATTATTAGTGATTAGTGATAAATGGTTAATGATTCGTATACTAAATTTCAACTCTATATTTACACGATTAATTACTAATTGAATTTTTATTTCAATTAGCTTACAGTTAAACGAATAAAAAGTACTATTTTTGCGAACAAAACAGATCATTTATAAAGCAGAAATGAAATAATTCTATCAAACTGATTTTTCAGATTCTGCATAACCCCCATTTTATTTATGTTTAAAGACTTATTTATACGAAAGACGCTCGCAGAGCTCGAATTACAAGCTGATAGTGATCACAACTCACTCAAAAGGCATTTAAGTGCATTGAATCTGACTCTCCTGGGTGTTGGCTGCGTTATTGGTGCGGGAATTTTTGTATTAACCGGCACAGCAGCGGCATTGCATGCTGGTCCGGCAGTAGCTTTATCATTTGTCATTTCGGCCTTTGGGTGTTTATTGGCTGGTCTTTGTTATGCTGAATTTGCCTCCATGATTCCCGTATCGGGTAGTGCTTATACCTATGGTTATGCCACCATGGGGGAGTTTCTGGCGTGGATTATCGGTTGGGATTTAATTCTGGAATATCTTTTCGGATCGGCAACGGTAGCTGTTGGATGGGCAGGTTATGTAACCAGCTTTTTAGCCGATTTCGGAATTGTAATGCCATCGGCTATGTGCCAAAGTCCTTTTCTGTTCGACCATACCGGTTGGCATGTATCAGGTTCTATCATTAATTTTCCGGCTGTTTTCATTGTAGGAGTAATGACAACGCTATTGGTTATTGGCATTAAAGAATCAGCTAAATTCAATAATATTATTGTATTAATCAAAGTTGTAGTTATTTTACTCTTTATCGGTTTTGGCATTTCACATATTAATGTCGCCAACTGGACTCCATTTATTCCTCCTGTAACTCCGGACGGACATTTCGGTTGGGGTGGAGTTTTAACCGGTGCAGCTGTTGTTTTCTTTGCTTATGTGGGTTTTGATGCTGTCTCAACCACTTCGCAAGAAGCCATTAACCCGAAACGAGATGTGCCGCGAGGGATTCTTTTTTCATTACTTATTTGTACGGTTCTGTATATTGCAGTTAGTTTAGTGTTGACAGGAATTTTGAATTATAAATACCTGAACGTTGAAGCACCCATTGCATTGGCTATAAATAGTGCCGGTCCAAGTCTAATGTGGTTACGTCCTATAATTAAAATTGGTGCTATTGCCGGTTTGAGCTCAGTAGTATTAGTACTGTTGTTGGGTCAGTCGCGTGTGTTCTTTACCATGGCAAGTGACGGATTGTTGTGGAAAAGTTTTGCTAAAACTCATTCAAAATTTAAAACACCGCATATTACCACTATTGTTACAGGTAGTTTTGCAGCTTTGTTTGCAGGCCTGTTCCCTATCGGTTTATTAGGCGAGATGGTATCTATTGGTACTTTATTGGCTTTTGTCATAGTTTCCATCGGAATCATTCTTTTGCGCAAGTCAGAACCGGATGCTGTGAGAGGTTTCAGAACTCCGTGGGTACCATTTGTACCTATTTTGGGTGCATTTGTTTGTCTGGCTCAAATGGCTTCTTTGCCGGGTGATACATGGATTCGTCTTATTGTCTGGATGTTGATTGGCTTTGTGATTTATTTCACATACGGTCGAAAACATAGCCATGCACGTAAAAATCGTTATAAAGAATAACTGAAACGAGGGAGTGATATTATAAAGAAACGGCTGAATCAAATGACTCAGCCGTTTTTCTTGTGTTGATTATTTAGGATTAAATAGTCAGGATTATCCAACAACTATTCTATATCCTTTTCCATGTATATTTACAATAACGATGCTTGGATCTTTGCTTAGCAATTTACGAATTTTGCAGATATAAACATCCATGCTTCTTGAATTGTAATAATTGTCATCTTTCCAAATTGTAGTCAACATATACTTACGATCCAGCATTGAATTTGCATTAGCAGCAAACAAAACAAACAGGTAAGTTTCTTTACGAGTAAGTTTAACCGGTTCGGCACCGCTAAAAGACAATTCGCGATTCGCTACATCAAATGTATACGCTCCAAGTTTGTAAGATGGCACAACCATGAGTGCTCTTAGATTTTCATCCAATTCATTTAATAAAATTCTTTCGTTTTCAATTTTCATTTTCGTAATTTTTTTGAGTTAATATAGTGATAGTGAACATCCTTTTTTTATAGAGAACGATATTAATTTATCTTCTTCTATGTTATTCCAGCCGATTTATATCGTTTAATTGTTTATTCGCTTCGTGCTTTTAAAATTCGGAGGCAAATATAATTATTTTTATTTAATATTCAATACTTATTGATTAACAAAGTCACTTATTTTTTTTATCTATAAAGAATAAATTTGAATCAGTTCGTTTGGTGTTGTTTAATTTGCAATGCAAACCTACAAAATCTATGTAATACTTGCAAGTTTTTAGATAATTATTTTTAATCATAACTAAAAATAATTCGTTTATACCCTTTACAAGTGCCTAAAACGGGTCAAATAAAACAAAATTAGTGTGTTTTTTCTCCATTTTTAGCAGAATTGTTTTGCTTTAATCTTTTTCATAGCTTTGCACAAGTTAAACAATAACTATGCACACATAAAATTTAATGAGGCGTAAATAGTAGAAAAAACACAGAAAATTATTTTATAAATTGGGTTTTCTTCTTTGTTCCGGATATAAAACCGGTTATTATTGTTTTTTTGTATGATTGTTCTGTTGACTAATTATATAATTGAGACATTTACTTCGTACCCGGATCGGTCATTATTTTGGCATTACAATTCGAATAATTTCTGCGCAAACACCTAAACAATATTTTGCTTACACTGTTACCAAGATAAGAGGTGCATATTGGATACCAGTCTTATATTAAATTTCATGACAATATAAAAAAAACAATACATGTTTAAGATTTTCAAAAACATTGATCGCAAAAATTATCGCCCTATTTTAGGTGGTTTGGATATTTTCAAATTTATCGGTCCAGGTTTATTAGTCACTGTAGGTTTTATAGACCCCGGTAACTGGGCTTCAAATTTGGCAGCAGGTGCCGAATATGGCTATGCTTTGCTGTGGATGGTTACCTTATCTACTATTATGCTGATTATGCTGCAACACAATGTAGCGCACCTTGGAATTGCCACGGGATTGTGCCTTTCGGAGGCAACAGCCATTTATTTGAAGCCATCATATTCCAAACTTTTATTATCGTCGGCCATGCTGGCATCCATTTCTACTTCTCTGGCCGAAATTCTGGGTGGTGCCATTGCTTTGCACATGTTATTCAGTATTCCGATTCGAGCGGGAGCATTAATGGTCACTATTTTTGTGATGATTATGCTGTACACAAACTCGTACCGGATTATTGAAAAGTGGATTATTGCTTTTGTATCGGTCATTGGGCTCTCGTTTCTATACGAACTCTCGTTAGTAAATATTGATTGGAATGGTGCTATGACAGGTTGGGTTACTCCGTCATTTCCTAATGGTTCTATGCTTATAATCATGAGTGTGCTGGGAGCAGTAGTTATGCCTCACAATTTGTTTCTACACTCCGAAATTATCCAGAGCAGGCAATGGAACCTGCAGGACGAAAAAGTAATAAAAAAACAGTTGCGTTATGAGTTTCTGGATACATTGGTTTCAATGCTTATCGGTTGGGCTATAAACAGTGCTATGATTTTATTGGCTGCAGCCACATTTTTCCGAACAAAAACACCGGTAGGAGAACTTGAACAGGCTAATCATTTGCTGGCTCCATTGCTGGGTGCTCATTCGTCTGTTGTTTTTGCAGTGGCACTTCTTTTCTCCGGAATTGCTTCAACCATAACGTCGGGTATGGCTGCCGGAACTATTTTTGCCGGAATGTACAAGGAACCTTATGATATTAAAGATAATCACTCCAGGGTTGGGGTAGCTATTTCGTTAGTAATTGCTTTTGGTATTATTCTTCTGATCACAAATCCATTTCAGGGACTGATAATCTCTCAAATGATATTAAGTATTCAACTTCCATTTACTATTTTCTTACAAGTATATCTTACTTCTTCAGAAAAAGTGATGGGTAAATATAAGAATACAGTGTTTTCTAAGGTGACTCTTTATCTGCTGGGAGTTATTGTTACGGTTTTGAACATAGCTTTGTTTGTAAGTCTGTTCTAACGAGCTAAATTTAAATCAGTATATGAATGGGTAATTAATACTCATTTTTGTATAGGAAGACAAGTAAGTAATAATACTTAAAGATCTGTTTTCTGAAAGTAAAATTCAGATAAACAATCTTGTAACTCGTAACTATTTGCTTGTAACTACTTTTAAAGATAAAATATATGCATACTATAAGTAAAGAATTTCATTTTTCGGCCAGCCATCAACTAAATGGACTGAAAACCGGACACCCTTGCGGGCGATTGCATGGACATAATTATACGGTAAGAATATTCTTACGAGGCGAATTAGATAAAGATGGTTTTGTTCAGGATTATAATGACCTAAAGCCAATTTCGGAGTGGATTGACAATACACTTGATCATAAGCATCTAAATGACGTCTTCGATTTTCAGACTTCAGTAGAAAATATGAGTAAATATGTTTACGATTATTTCAAACCACAGTTTCCTCTGTTATATGCAGTGGAAATGAGTGAAACTCCCAAAACGCTTTGTCGCTATGAAGAATAATGTTTCGGAAATAATGCTCAATGTAGTTGAGATATTTCAATCCATTCAGGGCGAAGGTGCCAATGTTGGTCGATCGGCTGTTTTTGTTCGCTTATCCAATTGCAATATGAATTGCTGGTACTGTGATACTGATTGGAAGAAGACTGAAACGATGAGCGTTTCTCAAATACGTGATGAGGTCAGAAAGCATTCAAAGCCGGAAGATTATCCGAACAATTTGCTTATATGGACTGGGGGTGAACCAACTCTACAGCTTGCGGATGAAGTATTAGAACATTTTTCCGATTACTACAACTGCATTGAAACAAACGGAACGAACCCTGTTCCATCCCGCATTCAATATATATCATGCAGTCCTAAAGTCGGGCCTGAAGTATTACGAAAGAACTTTACGCGTGTTAATGAGTTCCGGTATCCGATAAGTGCGGGCAATAAGTTGCCGGATATTTCGGAATTGCCCGAAGCCGAATATTATCTTGTGAGTCCGGTGTTTTTGGGGGAAGAGAAAACCCGATTTCAGCGAGTAGAGGAAAATATCGAATATGCCATAAAGTTTGTAAGTGAGAATCCCAGATGGCGATTGTCATTACAGCTTCATAAATTATTGAATATTCCCTGATATATTCGTTATTTTTTCCAGCGTTTTAATTCGGAATAAAGTCGTTGAACAGGCAATCCCATGACATTAAAATACGATCCTTCAATGTGTTCTACGCCTATATATCCTATCCATTCCTGAACGCCATAAGCTCCGGCTTTATCGTAAGGTTCGAAATTGTTTAAATAATATTCAATCTCAGCCGGCAAAAGTCTGGCAAAACGAACTTCGGAAATTACATGAAACGTTTTTCTTCGGTTCAACGAACTGATACAAACTCCCGTAATAACCTGATGAGTTTTACCTGATAACGATTTAAGCATTCTTGTTGCATCAGCTTTATCTTTCGGTTTCCCAAAAACTCTCCCTTCGTGCCATACTATTGTATCAGCAGTAATTAGTAATGTATTATCATCCATCAATTCCTTGTACGCATCTGCTTTTTTCTCCGCCAGATACATGGGAATGTCAACTCCAACAAGTTGCGATGGATAGGTCTCTTCGACATCAATAACTTTTATTTCAAAAGGAATATTCAATCCACGCAGAAGATCTTCACGACGAGGTGACTGGGATCCGAGAATTATATTGAAGCAATTTAGATGGGAAAGCATTTGCATAAATAAAAAAGTGAATAATCAATTATCAAATAAACAGTTTTGATTGAAAACAGTTCGATTATTTGATGAATTTATTTATTGAACAATAAACAAATTAAACAAACTAATGCCATGAGCTTTTGCCTGTAAATAGTAGAAAGCAAAGCTATATAGTACTCCCGACAACATAATAAACTTGGATAAAGTAGAAGCCTGATGAAATTCGGTTGGCGTTTTAGCCATATAGATTAAATAGGCCAAAGCTGCAAATGGTAAAACTA
>Ga0302205_10000637_pt1 | contig 14123 bp, 20 predicted proteins | sample II_Fen_E1_3_FD_194582 | JGI IMG/M metagenome (GOLD analysis project Ga0302205, IMG submission 194582) | Peat permafrost microbial communities from Stordalen Mire near Abisko, Sweden - II_Fen_E1_3 | ecosystem: Environmental > Terrestrial > Soil > Wetlands > Permafrost | place: Sweden: Abisko...
CGTGTCGCCAAGTGCCGATAGGTGCTTGTTGATGTCTGAACGCAAAGCTGCTATCTCGCTTGATGATGTCGAATCGACAGAAGCCTTTGAATATGCTGCATTCGATCCGTAGTTATATGACGCTGCAGCATCGAACCCGAACATGCTCTGCGTGTCGGCAAGCGAACTTTGCAATGCCGGTTTTCCAGAATCGAATCCGTTTATCAGCGAATGCATTATCAGAAGCCCGTTGCCGTTCAGCATCTCGGCATCGTAAGACGGAGGCCCTTTGTGCTGGACGATGAAGTCACCGATTCCGCCTAGGAAACTCCCCAAGTCATCCATGGCGCCTTTGATGCCGTCGATGAGCCCTTGGATGATCTTTCCGCCGGCATCGATGAGCCACTGTCCCGCGTTGTCGAATACGCCGGATACGATTCCCCAGAGTCCTCCGAGAATATCTCCGATAACCGACATCGCAGAAGAAGCGGCCTGCATCATCCCGTCAAGCGCACCGGACCAATCGCCGTTCATTGCAGATGAGATGGCGTTAACGATGCCCTGGATCACGCCGAGTCCGTCTCCGATTACTGCTTGGATTGTGGGCATGACGGCATTGACCGCAGATTGGATACCAGACCAAAGTGCATTCCATATGCTCGATACGACCGATTGAATTGCCGAGAAAGCAATTTGAACAGCGGATAGATAGAGTTGTATATACGCGATAAGCGGCGAAAAAATAACCATCGCAACCTGGGAAATACCGTTCCAGAAATCGCTCCATCCTTGGCTGACGATGCTGATGAAATTACTGAAATTCTGCTGTAATCCCGATATTGCGCCTGATATAAAATCGGTGAATTGCTGCCAGAGTTGACGGCCTGTATCGGTTTGCGTAAAAAAGTATGCAAGTGCGGCAACAAGAGCAGTGATTGCAAGGATTACTATAGATATAGGGTTTGCGTCCATTACGGCATTAAGCATTGCCTGTGCTGCGGCTGCTCCTTTCGCTCCAAGCGACTCTCCTTCCATTGCGGCAGTCATAAGCGCGAGAGCCCCGGTTGTTCCTTCGGTTGCTATTGCAAACGCTATTTGGATAACTTTCGCGGCAGACTGGACAGCGGCCCATGCCGATGTTGCTATCTGCACTGCCTCATATGCTGCTACCGCCGCACCGATCCCGATGACCAGAGCTGAAACTGCATCTTTGTTTTCGTTTATGAACGATGCAACGCCCGAGAGTGCAGACGATATCCCGTTTATCACGGATGCAACATCGAGCGATTCCATTTGCGCGAACAACGGGCCAATCAGCGAAGAAACAGAGTCGGCGACTTGCTGGATGATTGGGACAAGTGCCAGATATACGCCTTGCACGGACGTGAAGAATCCACCTACGGCTGTAGATATACCTGTAATCCAGTCAACAAAAGACGGGTTCGATACAGCAGAGTCTATGGCTTGAATCACAGTGCTTATTGCATCGGTCACACCAGCGATTACTCCAACCTCCATCTGCATGGCGCTCGATACACCGTCGATGGCAGGTGCCAGCGCCGGTATGACAGAAGTGCCGAAGTCCATGAGCAAACCGGCGATGTTTGAGATTATCGCTCCGGCATTGGCTATGACGTTGGCGAATAGTCCGTTGAACGATGACGCGAATCCCTCGATGTTTGGCAGTATTATTCCGAGCGCAACTCCTATCTCAGAGCCGAACTCACCAAATGCAGCGCCGACAGTTCCAACCGTATCGTTTATGACGTTGCTCACCATAGTAAGCGAAGAAGCGATATCAGATGCAAAACTAGAGAGTCCAGCCTTGGCTTCCCCTATGCCGGATACGACTATCTTTCCGAGCCCGGTTACTACGGAGCCAAAATCGTTGATAACTGCAGCTATCCCGCTTGCCCCGATTGCCTGGATGATGTTTGCCATAGATCGCGTTACTGCTGTCTGGACACGCGTAAATGCTGTTGCTATGCCACCGGTAGCATCTATTGCTTGCTGCGAGAAAGACGCAAATCCATTAATCCCGTTGCTATCAAGATCAAGCATAGCGTTATTGAAATCGCTCATCTTGAGCTTGCCGGTTTCAAGTGCCGAATAGAGTGCCTGAGAATTAGCAGTAGGCCCAAGCAACGCTTGCGCAACCTGAGTCAACTGACCGGGCATTACTTCCTGCAATGTCTTCCATGACTCAAGGTCAACGCTTCCCTTGCCGAGCATCTGCGTATACTGCTCCATAGCACGTTCCTGATCGGCGGTTCCTTTACCGGAAGCAAGAAGCATATCGTTGAATGCAAGACCGATATTCGTTGCAGCTTCAAGTCCGCCCGTAAGCGGTGCAAGCTGCTGAACCATGCCAGTCATGGAATCGAGTGATGTAGGAAGCCCGTTAAGACGGTCGCTCATAGTCTGTATAGATTTGGAAGCATCGTCTGCCGAATACCCCAAGTTGAACATGACCTTCGGGAAGTTGTTCATGGTATCGACACGCGATACAGCACCGCTTATAGATGACGAGATAACATCCATCGCCTTCGATGTGATGCTTGCTGCAGCACCGGCTATAGCACCTGTGCCGAGGAGTCCTGCTGCGAATCCCCTACCGGCTTTCTCCCCCATCTCGTTTCCAGACGCAGTGGTGTCTATCCCTGCAAGCTGGCTGTTGATAGATGCCTGTGCACCTCGAAGGGACGGTACAAGGCTCAGGTATGCGGATGCAAGTTCAGTTGCCATTTATCGCTCCCTTCTAGGTTTGTTCAGTACTTCTTCGTACTCGCTGACCGTCATTCCCTGATTCTGCTTGACCGGCTGTCCCGGCCTTCTCATCGGAGTCGGCTTTGGGATCGAATCGTCCGATGACCACTGCCATGAGATGATGGCGAGACGGTCGAGGACCTCGGCCAGCATGTACTCGCAGGTACCCCATTCGAAAGCAGGGTTAATCGAGCGCATCACGCGCGATTCCCTCGGCAGTTGTGATACGAGGCAGGCCGCATGCGGAACCGAGTAATCGATTCCCATGCGGCCTGCGTCAAGCGAGTAGTATTGGCGGAAGTCAGCCGTCAATTCGCCCGCATGATGCCTTCTGGCATCAGCGAGCAGTATCAGTTTTTTGCTTCCAGCTCTCCCTTTGATGCTGTAAGGACTTCCGTAAAGAAAAGCGCGGCATCGGAGGCTTTCACGCGCCCGTTATCGTCGGATATCGCCTCGTGGATTCGCGTCCAATCGTCGCCGAACATCCTCTTTTCCAACCTGGGAAGCTTGAGGAAATTCCCATCGCCAACGGCAGACATAAGATCGAGCGTTTCAACATCGTCAAGAACATCGCTGGGGAGCGTGACATCGATACCCCATACGGTCACGTTCAAAGGACCCGTATGCCCGTTTGCCTCTTCAATCGCTGCAAGCTTTTCCTGCTTGGTGCCGTCTGGAAGCTCTATTCTATGGGCCTTTGCATAGCCTTCGATTTCGGGAACAGTCATGTTGGCAAGTGCTTTCATGGCTACACCTCCGCGAAGTACTCGTATGAGGTCTTGTTAGTAGAGTCTGGATAGGCGGTGATGGTGCATCCATATCCCAACCCGTCCGAATCCTTGTACGAAACGTCGTCAAGGTCGGTTACTTTTGCACGCGGGATCACGACGCGTTTGATAAGATGCTCGTTGACAACGATTTCAAAAACTAGCACCCATTCATCGCGTTCGTCTCCACCATGCATCACTGAGATTGCCGGGTCTGCGACGGAAACGTATGTCCAAGTAACCGTCCCATCTGTGACGGTGCCAGTAGCGGGAAACGTCGGAACAGTTGACCCGCTAGTGCCTGCGGTCGTGACTTTGTAAAGCTTACCGTCAGCTGCAACCGTGTCGTTCAGGGAATAAGCATGCGATGCAGCCCATGCGTTCGCACTGGTAAGCACGACGTTTCCGGAACCGTAGACGAACTTGAATACATCGGATTTGTTCTCAAGGAAGGTAAGCGCCCACGTTTCGACATAGCTTTTAATCTTCGATGCGATATTGGGCGCTCCCCATGCATCGATCTGGGCGATATCAAGTTTCTGCTTGTTCTTCAAACCGTCATCGGTGACAAACCCCATGTTGGCGAATGCCGTTCCAAGTTCTGATGTGGCATCTATCGGAACAGCGGTTCCGGCAGGAGCAGCGTGTACGGAGCCGCCTGGTTTAGGCGAGCCCGTACCTACGTTTTCAGCGTTGTTATCCATTTCAACCTCATTCCGTCGTCGTTATATCGGCGACAATCTGGTATCTCGGTGTTTTGTCTGAATCGGGGAAGTAATAGAGGGAGTTGCGCGATGCGCCGGATATCCCCGGTACCGTCTTCAAGTCCTGCATCTTCGAATCGATTGCAGCGGCCATGTCATAAGCCGTTCCCTTGTCGGTCGCCCATGTCTGGATGGCAACCATCGGATGATCGACTCCGGGGTTCTCCCTCGGCCCTCCGGTACGCTCGACAGTTGCAAAAGCGAATGCACGGTCTTCTGGCGGGGAGTCGTACGCATGGAATTCGAAATTCGAGGTTATCCACGCGATGACGGCGGCTTCGATGTCTACCATCAGCCTCGCCCCGCATCGAGTGATTTCAGCAGGGTATTGTGCTTGGCGTTGGAATTACACGACATGGGATCAGTCGTTTTGACCAACGCATGAGCGCGGTTCTTTCCCGTCTGAACGTCTGCATCGTACTTTCCGGATGCCATAGAGTCGGCGCTTTCCTTTATTAGGTTTGCACGACGTAGCAGTTCTTTCTGTACTTGTGGCGAGTTGAGTATTTCCCTGGCCCCCGCGTGATTCATCTTTGCTTCGGATACGTCACCCATCGGTCTTCGTCACCTCGACTTCCATGTTCCATTCGTTCGGGGAATCCGCCCACCTGTCCGGGTTTCCGATCACGTTGCATCGGTGCCCACGGACGGTAACGTCCTTCCATGTGAGTTCGCCTGTATATGATTTCGGAAAGTAGAGCGTGTAAGCGACTACAACACCTGCCGGCCTGTTCGAATCGGATACGTTCTTCGATGACCCGATAGCCACGAGCACGTTGCTTACCACCTGGTCGGAATCAGTCCATACGGGCTTTCCGTACCTATCCGTGCCGCTCTGAACCCTGTCATGGACGGTTACGCTCTCACCATCCATCTACGACCGCCCCCGTCCAATCGTGCAGCGCGGGTCGGAGGCTTCCTACACGCTGGCGGTTGATACCCAAGGCGGTTTTCTCGGCTGAGGTCAGGTAGATGTCGCCTGTCGGATTCGCATACGTGTAAGACGCAGCGAAAGGGCCTACCGTGTTGCTGAACTGAGACATAGGAGCCTCGTCTGTGCCGGACATCATCGACCGCTTGACGACGTTGCAGCATATGGATTCCAGCAGGTTCTCATCTATTTCAGATGCCGGGATTCCCGACCGCGATAGCTTTGCCGATATGAGCGACGTTGCGTCTCCAAGCAATGTTCCAGCTTGCGTCTTTTCGGAATCCGTCAAAACACGCCAACGCTTTTCGAGATCGTCCGCAGTTGCGAAAGGCTCCATTGGAGTCCTCCTTTCTATGCGGCCCTTCCCGCCGTTTTCAGACGGGAAGGGTTACGGGCGTGCTTAGGCTGCGGGGGTGATGACTCCTGCGGGGTATCCGTTTGCGGAAACATACGTCCAGACGGCGGTTCCATCCGTGACGGTTCCGGTAGCAGGGAACGTCGGGGCCTTGGCTCCGCTTGTGCCTGCAGTCGTGCACTTGTACAGGTTCCCGTTAGCCGTGATGACGGCGTTGGCGAGATAGGCGGTTTCTGCGGCCCATTTCGTCTGCACGGCAAGGCGGGTAAGCGGGATCGCGCACTGGAAGCCGACGCGGAACACGACGCGAAGTGCGGTCATATCCTGCTGGGCAAGATTGAGAATCACCGCTCCGGCATCGTCGGTGATGACGGCTTCGGTAAGCACCTTGTAAGTGATGTCCTGGCGCACACCGCATACGAACTTCGTCCAGTCGGCCATCAGAAGCTCGGCGGTTGCGGCGTTCCATGCGCCGTTGGAAACTTCGTTGAGCGGGTAGCCATAGAGGCCGGTCGGGGTATCTCCGGGAAGCGACGTAGTATAGATCGGGTCTCCATTGGTATTGCGCAGCGCATTGAGCATCCACTGCAAGCCGGGGCGAGAAGCGAATCCGTTGATTCCAAATCCCTGCTTGGCTATCTTCTCGGCGAGCGATGCGACATCTACGCCGAGGTCTTTCCCGGTTCCATGGGCGACGGAGTTGCCCGCTGCGATGGCGGAAGGGATTATCGCCGTAGGCCAAGAATCAGGCTTATCAACGCCGAACAAAGCGGCCTGATCGACCTTCTTGCCGATGGCTTCGGCGATGCGCGGGGCAATTTCTGCGGTGAGGTCGAATGAGGAGTCAGCCATGATGTCGTCGGGGATGGGGACGATGACGGCTAGTTCCTCGGCGGTCATCGTAATTCCGCGCCATGCCTGACCGGAGGTCTGCTTCATTCCGCCTGAAGCGCCCACCCAGTAAGCATCGGGCAGGGTGTCGAGCACTGGCTGGCGCTGCTTCTTCGTGGACATACGGGCTTGCTTGGCACGGGTCAGGATAACGGAAGACTTCGGTGCATCCTGGATGATCTGGGTTACGATTTCGTCCGGCATCATCTCGTAAGGGATGTTGTCAGAGCCGATTGCACTGTTGTAATTAGGCATTTTCAATCTCCTAGTTGAGTTTGTTGGTTATCATTTCGCGCATGGGGTCGCGCTTTCCCGCTTCGCCTGCGGGACGGTATCCATCGCCTTTGACGACGGGAGCCGGATGCTTCTTGAAGTAAGGTGCGAGGGATGCGGCGTGCGCCTCTATCTCCTCTTCGGTAGAACCGGCAAGGACTTCTGCGGGGATCCCGGTTTTCTTCGAGACATCGGCTTTCCATCCGGCAATGCTCTTTTCCAGCTCGTAGGCGTTTGCTTTCGCTTCTGCCTTCGCAGCCTTCTCGTTCGCCTTCTGGATCTCGCTCTTCTCCGCTTCCTTCAGCTGCGCAAGCTCTTCAGCGGCGGTCTTGTTCTCTTTCGACCGAGCTTCCCACTTGCGGGCCTCGGCTTTCCAGTCGGTTTCTTCGGCAGTTCCGGCGTGCGTCTCTTCTGCCTTGGACTCCTGTGGCTCTGCCTGTTCCTGCTTCTCTTCTTCGGCCATTTCGTGACCCCTTTCAGCCCGTGCGGGCAATAAAAAAGACACCCGTGCGGGTGCCGTCGAGCGCATGCCTTATGCATGCCTATATGGAAAAGCGCCGTGCGGCGCTTCGATCCCTGTTATTTGCAGCCTTTCTTAGGCTTCTTTGCCACCAAAAACACCTCCTTAGCTCAGTCCGTACATCTTGCGCATAGTGGCTGATATCGAGTTTGCGTCTTTCACGCCTTCGGTCTGTTTGCGCGCTTCCCGGTACATGTCGTAATAATCAGACGGGTCGTAGCCAGATATCGAATGGTCGCTCCCCCATGCCGGAACTATCACGCAATCGCAATGAGCATGGTATTTATTGAATTCTCCGGCTGTTTCTGGACTCCAGTAGACATAACCGCGCCCGGCAAGCAGAAGGCACCATGCGCATGTAGTACGCCCGGTCGGCACTCGTGCGAACCCTGGAGACGTGCTTCCGCGCTGATACCTTTTTCTCGATTTCATGGTTCCTGCATCGACTTCATTTGCGATGTTCTCCATGATGGTATTGCGGGCATCCTGCTTGACGTATCGGTCTACCATTCCGGTAAGTGCGCCCAAAGCATCGTTCGAGTCTTCGTTCCAGAGGTCGCCGCATATATAGCGAGTCGATGCTTCTATGCTGCCTATCGGCGGAGTGGAGCCAATTATCGCAGTGTAGCCGCTTCCGATTTCTTGCGTCCTCAGCTTGTCGTACCACTCAGCGGCAAGCTGCCCCGATACCGGGCCGTACTTATCGGACAATGCGCGGCAAAACGCTATGAGCTTGTCGCGTGCGTATTCGGGATTAGATGTGTCAAGCAGTGCGAAGAAAGACTTCAACTCGTTCTGCGCCGCAAGGGAGACGGTTTGAAGCCGCTTTGCATAGTCCCATACGTCTTGGAAATCAGGCCGGTCCATTCTTCACCGCCTTGGCCTCGTTCATAAGCGAGTTGATAGTAGCAGTTGCCGATGCTTTGGTCATAGCTTTCATGATCCTGTCTCGCTGGTCTTCTGAGAAGCCAAGCTGCTCCCAGAATATATCAGACGAGAATATACCGGATTTCACATCGTCCGGGGCAACGCTGACTATCTTCGTCCACGCGTCGGCCTGTGATACGATAGATGGCATCGCCGGGTTCTTGTAACTTGGCATGACCCCCTTCTGGTCATCCGTGAGCTCGTCCATGGTCACATCTTCGATAATCGCCATCGCCATGAGCGCGATACTCCTGAGAGACGAGCCGTTGGAATCGATGAGGTTTTGCGCCTCGATGATGAGGTCTTCGTTCGCCGCGTTCATAGCTTCTGCCGAAGCCGGGTTGTCATGGATTATTCCAAGCGAGTTGACCGGGATAGACGTTTCTCCGGCAAACTGCGATGCAAGGCTGCGCAAGTAGTCGGTGTGTGGTTGCATCGACATCTGCGGAAACTGCCCCACCTTCGGCATGTTGCCGTCTTCATCGGCACCGCCTAATGCGAAGAAATTCCCGATGTATGCTTCCCATTTCGTCGTATCCGCGAAAAGACTCTCATCGGCACCGAGTACGTACCTTTGCGGTGTAGTGAAGAACTCAGACGATATCTCGGTGCGGAGAACTTCACGCACACCAGAATCAGTGATAGACATCACCGCACGGCTTATGCGCGACTTGCCCAACGGCTTGTCGAGCGATGCTTTATGCACTAGCGGTTCGATGAGAGGCCGGCCCATATCGTGGTCGAGCCTTTGTGCCGACCATGTATTTCCGTCTCTCACGAGGATTATCACCGCATCGTCTGTGTACAGGTTGATCCTGTTCGGCTGCCGCTGCTTGTCGATATCGACAATGGTTATCCCGCACTTGACGCGTTTCCTGCGGTAGTCCCACAGAACAGCACCATTCACAGCAGAATACTCGCTTATAACCACTGGAGGTTCCCCGACATCGCCTTTTGAAAGGGTCACAAACGCGCAAGAATGAATGAGTTCGCTCGTCGTCGCTTGCGATATGCCGTTCCGGAGGTTGTTCGCTTCGATTGCATCCTTGAAAACCTGGTCTGTATATCCTCCGTGGAATGTGAAGCCATCGAAACGGACGCGCGATGAAAGGTAATCGACGGCCTTAGTCGGCCATCCGACAACGGTTTCGACATCCTTGAATATCGGCGGTATGGCGATTCCGAGGCTGCGAAGCCTGTTCTTACCCTCGTAATACCTCATTCGCTTGTAATTGCGCGATAGCTTGCAATTCCATTTCTCCAGGCATTCGCCGAACATGGCGAGTTCCTCTGATGTGAGGGCATTGGATGGGCTGACAGTCGGCATATTGTATATCACAGCAACCTCACCTTTCTGTTCGGATCTCTCTTGGTAGTCATTACTCCCCAGTACGACAAACTGCATGATTCAATCGGCGTCGAATCGGCTGAATCGCTCGATCCGAGCCCCCAGCTTCCATCTTGCCCAACTTTTCGCTTGATACATCCTTTTGCAGAATCATCCAATTCTGGTTGCCCGAAATGGGTTATCGATGAGTCGTTTACGGCATTGAGTATCATCTGCGCCGATGTCGTTATGTCCTTGACGCGTGGGGACACGATTATCTTCGACGGAAATCCCCCCATCATATTCAGTTCCTCTATGAGCGATCCCGCGTAGCTCTTACCATCGATTACGACGCATGCGTAACTTCCAAGCCTGTCGTCTAGCCATTGCACTATCCATCCGATTCCGTCGCGCATTGAGCAATGGTTAACCAGTTCTACATGCGGCTTCCCTTCTTGCGGCTTTATTGCAATTGACAATGCGACAGATGCTCCGTCTGGGGAGAACTTGACTCCGTATGCTATCTTGCCGTGCGATGGCGTGTCGTCTATGCGGCATGCATCCCACTTCGACGGAGAGAACACCGATTGGCTTGCTTGGCCCGACCACCATCCAAGGCGCTCACGGGCGAACCCGTCTGCCGAAGATGTCGACATCTCCGTCATCGTGAATTCTTCAGTAAGGCGTATGCCCATCGCCGGATTCGTCTGATAGGCAAGTTCCATCCTATCCTCCGACTGAGACGGCAGATTCTCGACGCTCCATTCATGCCACGAGGTCCTATCGTCCGCTTCTCCGTCGATGACGGATTTCCTTATGCGAGGAAACACCTCGCCGGGGCTTGTCGGCCCTGGTGGCGTTCCGGTGTATATCATCTGCCGGTTGTCATTCGGCGAAGCAGAAATAGCGTACATAAGTGCTTCCAACTGCTCGTCAGTGAGCTCTTGCGCTTCATCGAGAACCATTACATCGACGGTAAAGCCACGTGCCGCGACCTTCGAACGTGCGGAGAACTCGATTTGCCCTCCGTTGTTCAGGATTATCGCTTCTTGTCCGTTCGTCTTCCTTATCGAAACGACCATATCGGCCAATTCCGGATACCGCACCGAGTCGGAAAAGAAAGATGCGAGTCGGTTGAACGCCTTCCTTGCCGTCCTCACCTCATGGGCCGTATGCAGGATGCTTTCCCCGTTTACGGTTATGCCGTACAGCTCCCGCATCTCCAGAACGGCGTTTTTTCCGTTCTGCCTGGGAACTGCAAGGCCGCATGTGGTGCATGTGAACCTGTCATCCGAGTCACGGCCCATCCAACATTCGAGAAGCATCTTCTGCCATGGGTCGGGCCGCATTCCGTACGATTCTGCGAGGTCTGCAGCATCCAACCCGTCTGTGTACGTGTATTTCGGCTCAAGCCGAATTCGAGGAAGCTGCGCTCCTCTTCGCACGGTTCCCCTGGATGACGGCAAGAGGTGTCACCTTCGCTTTCGGCTTATCCTGCGGATGGTCGTTGATACCCAGCTGCTTGTTGATTGCCCGTATCTCCGCAGATGCTTGTTTCAGCATGTTTACTTGCGGCAGGGCCTTGATATCTCCCATGTCGTTTTGGTAGACGACTTGGACTCCATCCGAATACGTCATATCGTCGTTGCATTGGTTGACTATCGCGTACCATTGGCACAGCATTTCAAGCGATGGGATATCCGACTTCGAGAAGTTGCGACCCGAAGTCAGCTCATCCCATTTAGCGGATTTGAACTTGTTGTCCGATATGGACTTCGGCTTTCTCAATCTCGTCATCGTTCACCACCCAAATAAAAAAACCGCTCTATGGCGGTTTTGATTGCTATTAGTTGTGCGTTGAATTGCGCGCGCAGTGCTTTATGACATCGATTCTCAAGCCTTGCAACGCCTCCTTTTGATAAAAAAGACATTCGGGGGGATATAGGCGCTATGCCCCCGGGATAGCCTGTGGCATTAGGGAGGGCATACCCCCAGGGTCCTCGAATGATGCCATATTAGAATGCATGTTATTTACCATTGCCGGCTTGTCGAAACGGGCTTGATCGTCCTAACCGATAGAGGCTTGTTGCCCCTTCGCTGGTTGCAGATTCGATGCGCAGGTGCGACGTTGCCACGGTCTATCGGGCTTCCACCCTTTGATACAGGAACTATCTCATCCACTTCGAAGCTCATAGGGTCACCCGCAGGCAGCGAGTAATCAATCGGCTGCCCGCATATGTGGCACGGGTCGCCCTTGGACTTGAGCCATGCCCTTATATCGCGCCGTCTCGACCCATTCGCATACCTTGGGTTCTTGGATGCCATCATTCCCCCAGTTCGCTGTTATGCCATCTGCGATAACGTCGCACTTACCACCAACGCGCACCGAATACCTTGGCGAGGAATACCGCCTTGCGCATCGCCTTCGCCATGCGGGTATGGCATTGCTTGGCGCTGTCGTTCATGTAATCGAGGTCAACGCGTACTTGCTCTTGATCCATTGCTTTCCCCTATCCGAAGAATCCACCGCAGGTGAGTATCGCCGCAGAGAACACGATGCTCGCCAGCGTCACCCTTATGTCATGGTTGCCTTGCGGCTGACCGTTATGCACGGCGGTATAGCAGATGTTGAATGCCAATATGCCTATGAACACCCATTGGGGCCATCCCATTGTCAGATTGAATTGCATTGTTTGCTCCTATCTATGTGCGGACAAAAGAAAAGCGGCATCCGTTGTGGATACCGCTGGTATTCGTTGGTGCAGACGGCGCGGGTTGGGAGAATCCGCCAGAGGAAGGAACGGATATCGCTTTGAGTGCGAAAGACCCGCGCCGTGGCTGCTGAGGAAACAGGAAAGGCGCTAGGTACATGACCCAACGCCTTATCTTGTGTTTACATCATCTCACAGATTAACCCCTAATTTACCCCTAATCATCTGCTCTCGGCAACTGCTCGCGATACTCGATAGGCATAAGGCTATAGCATTCAAGCGTTGCGACTGGATAAATCTGTTCGATTCGCTTAAATGAATATCCCGTTTCACTTGCCACTTTTTCCCACGACCATCCCACTAGGTAATGGTCTGTCATGATCTCGGTGGCGCATGGATGGCATGTCAGCTTGTTCAGCGTTTCGCGTGCCTCCCTTACCTTGTCGGAGTACTCCACATCAAGCGTCGTGAGCTTCTGCACTGCATCGGCGATACGCCCGATGTGGGATGCTATCGAGTCGTCGCCATGGAGCATGCCCGATCCCCTTCCATCAGAATCGTACGCTATGCCCTTCATCATGTCGTACGATTCCTTCTCAGCGCGGAGGTCGTTCTGCAATGCACGCATGGCGCTTATAGTGTGGCGTACCTCGTGGAGCCATTCACGCGCCTTAGATCGTCGGTACTCGTCCCATTCGTCGCTCACTCGGCTCCCTCCTTCGGTTCTGCTCCACTGCAAAAGTCATCGTTGCGCACATAATGGGGACGCCTGCCAACAAAATCACTGCACTTGCCGATTTCCGGCCAACATTTACGGTATCGGAGCGTTTTGTGGAAGCTTTCGCAGTCTTTGCATCGGGTGATCTTCCCCACGCATACCCCGTAATAAATATCTGACTCGTACGTCTGGTCGGTTATGCAACTATCCCATTCACCTGGGCCAGCATCTATGATGTACTCGCTCATTCGGTACCTCCTATCTTGTCATCGCACGGAAGGCAAACAGGTTCGGGCTTTCCCGGCAGACCGTATATAAGCATCTGTTCCGTAGCATTCTTGAACTCTTTTTCGAATGATTTGCGAGCATATAGTGCACCGTTCATGAATGCATCTACTTCAGGAGATTTAAGGTTTATCCCTTTGAGAATACATGCGTCGTACATGATAACGATGTTATCAACGGATACGCCCTTGTATGAGTCGTGGTTTACTTCAGCTTTGGCTTTCCATTCGTCGCGCTCTTGAAGCAGCACATAGATGCGGTCTTCGAGTCCTTGTGTTTTGGCTTCATAGCACTCTTCCATCTCGGCGAATTCCCTATCAGTACGGGTGCACGCTTGATGCCATGCCGAAGGCTGCTCTCTGCTGTCGCTCATTTTGCATCACTCCACATCTGCCCTGCGATGGAAGCGAGCCTATCCCGGTCGAACTCGTCAACGTAATCGGGTACGTCTGACATGGAGTGTATATGCGCAGATTTCAATATCTCGGCTGCCATTGTCGGCTGGTCAAGTGGTCCTGCGCCCATCTCCGCTGCTGCTTCAATGATGCCGCACGTAAGTCCGCGACCGAAACTTTCGCGAAGTTCTTCCGGAGTAGGATAGTTTTCAGTATGTCCCGACGTTAAATGCTTACCGTTTTCATCAACCCATGCAGTCTTAACGGTTTCTTCGCTCATGCTTCCTCCTTCGAATCAAACCGGAAAGGCGCGCAGGTGTTCTTATCCTTGCAAACGATGAACGTATCTTCAAATTCTCCAGGAGCATCGCAAGATCCTCCGTTTGCAGGAGAATTCTTGCAATTACCGCAATCGAATTTATAACCCGGTTCGCACTCGGTGCAAACTCCTTCGCATGGGGCGAAATCATCGAGAGTGCATCCGCATCCGCCACCATCGTTGAAAAGACCGTCA
>Ga0302205_10000639_pt1 | contig 14101 bp, 5 predicted proteins | sample II_Fen_E1_3_FD_194582 | JGI IMG/M metagenome (GOLD analysis project Ga0302205, IMG submission 194582) | Peat permafrost microbial communities from Stordalen Mire near Abisko, Sweden - II_Fen_E1_3 | ecosystem: Environmental > Terrestrial > Soil > Wetlands > Permafrost | place: Sweden: Abisko...
TTAATCCTTCTTCCCCTTCAACCAGCGAAGGTGGATTTTTGGATGGAGGCATTGCATGGTACCGTAAGACATTCTCTTTGCCCGACACATATAACGGGAAAAGCATATCCATCACTTTCGACGGAGCGTTTATGAATACCGAGGTCTGGATAAATGGACATTACCTGGGTATCCGCCCTTACGGGTTTATCACTTTTCAATACGATATTACTCCCTATTTAAAATTTGGCACCACAGCAAATGTGATTGCCGTTAAAGTTAATAACATCCAGAAATCATGCCGGTGGTATTCGGGATCAGGCATATACAGGAATGTGTGGTTGACCGTACTGAATCCTGTCCATATTGCTTTTTGCGGATCAGCCGTTACAACACCTTTAGTCTCCACTTCAACAGCTAGCCTAGTTATGAATACTGATGTTCAAAATCAGGCTACAGCATCTCAAACTGTCACATTAAATTCTATTTTACTTGATAACACAGGAGTAGTAGTTGCCACTGGCAATAGTACATCTTCCTTACTTACTGCAGGAACAACCGGCACGTTAACCACGAACATAACCGTGAACAGCCCTACCTTGTGGTCGTTGGAAAATCCGAATTTATATACCTTGAAAACCTTTGTGATAAACAATGCTTTGAAAGTAGACAGTTTCAGTTCAACAGTAGGTTTCAGAAATGCAGTATTTGATCCGAATACAGGATTCTCGCTCAATGGAAAAAACATAAAAATTCATGGGGTGTGTATGCATCAGGATTTAGGAAGCCTGGGATCTGCACAAAACTACCGTGCATTGGAGCGTCAGGTTGAAATAATGAAAAACATGGGAGTAAATGGAATCCGGACTTCCCATAATCCACCTGCCCCTGAATTGCTGGAGATTTGTGACCGGCTGGGGATTTTAGTAATGGACGAAATCTTTGACTGTTGGAGCACAGGGAAAGATTCGTATGATTACCATCTCAATTATGCAACCTGGATGCCTCAGGATGTAAAAAACTGGGTCATGCGCGACAGAAACCACCCCTCAGTTATTATGTGGAGTGCAGGCAATGAAATTCCTCAAATGGATGCTTCAGGACTAACCTGCTTAAACAATATCAAAACAGAGATTAAGAAGCAGGACACATCAAGGCCTGTTACAATGGGATTGAATAATCCTTCATATATTCCAATAAACGACGCATTGGATATTGTTGGATTTAACTATGCAAACGGAGGTACCTATGATAATTACCATGCAGCCCACCCCACCAGTATTATTTTGGGAAGTGAAACTTCATCAGCAGTCAGAAGTCGTGGAGAATATTACACCCCCACAACAAGCAATATACTAACCAATCCTGATTTGCAATGTTCTTCATATGACAATTCAGTTGTTGGATGGGGTCACAGTGCTGAAGACTCATGGAGGTTCGACCGCGACCGTGAATTTGTAGTCGGGCAGTTTATATGGACGGGATTTGATTATATCGGTGAACCAACACCTTATAATTATACGTATCCCGTCAAAAGTTCATATTTTGGTATTGTAGACCTTTGCGGTTTTCCAAAAGACATTTACTATTTCTATCAAAGCCAGTGGACAGCAAGCCCTATGGTTCATATACTTCCTCACTGGAACTGGCAACCCGGGACAACCATCCCTGTCTGGGCATATACGAATTGTGACAGTGTAAGCTTGTTTCTGAATGGAAATTCTGTTGGTACCAAAAAGTTTGTAACCGGTGGTGCCATGCATCTCGAATGGCAGATTCCTTTTGTGGCGGGATCTTTAAAAGCCCTGGCTTTTAGAAACGGAGTAGTTGTTGCCAGGGACAGTGTATTCACCGCAGATGCAGCAAACCAACTGGAACTAAAAGTCGACAGGAATAAAATACAGGCGAATGGACTTGACCTTGCATTTATTGAAACCAACATATTGGATGCCAATGGAGTATTTTGCCCGTCAATTGATTCTTTAGTAAATTATACCATCACCGGTCCAGGCAAAATAGTTGGTGTCGACAATGGGAATGCAGCCAGTGTGGAACCTTTCAAAGCCACTCAACGGAAATTGTTTAACGGAAAATGTATGGCCGTGGTACAATCAACCGGTATTCCCGGAGATATTGTTGTGACTGCCGGTTCACCTGATTTTAAAAGGAATATTGCATCGGGAAAAACAGCGACAGCCGATTCAGAGAATAACACTCAACTTCAGAATATAGCTCTTGGTAAAACAGCCACTTCGGATACTGAACAAAATGGAAATTTTGCTCTAAATGCAACAGATGGCAGTACCTCAACACGATGGTGTGCAACCGATGGCAATGCAGGTCACTGGTTAAAAATTGACCTGGGAAGTACTAAAAACATGATTGGTGCTGAAATATTATGGGAAAAATCGGGAAACGCCTATTTATATAAACTGGAAACTTCCACCGATAATGTGATCTGGTCAACAGTGGTTGATCGTACAGTAACAAATACAAATACTGCTCAGAATCAATCATCAAGCTTTGTCTCGACAGCCCGTTATATCAGAATATCGATTACAGGGGGTGTCAGTTCTTCCGTATGGGCAAGCATTTTTGAATTCAGGGTCTTTGATGGGTCTCAAATCCCGATGGCGAATGGGAATGTAGCTTCAAAAGGAAATGATGTTAATTCCGGAACATATTGGATGGCAGCAGACGGGAACGCCAACCACTGGTGGATGGTCGACCTGGGAAGTACAGTTGCGGTAAAGGGGTCAACGATTACGTGGATGAATGCAGGGATAGGGTATCAGTATAAAATTGAAACATCTATTGACAAATCAACCTGGAGTATCGTATCAGATAAAACAACGTCAACAGGTACACTTCAAACAATTTCGGATAGTTATTCCTCCAATGCCAGGTATATTCGTGTTACAGTGACCGGAGGAGTCAATGACATAAACCGGGCAAATATAGCAGAATTTAAAGTGTTCGACGGTACAACGACTACCTTTAAGCCGGCAAGCATCACCATTCAGGCAATTGAAAGTATACCTGCTACAGGAATACAACAACCAACATCCAAAACTACTTTCCTGATATATCCAAATCCGGTAAGTACAGCCCTGACTATAGAATTTGATGGAAACCCATCAACTCCCAAATTAGTGGAAATTTATAATACTATGGGTCAGAAAATATTAACCCGTAATTATGAAAACACAACGAATAAAGTACAGGTACCGGTGACCGGTTTTAGTTCAGGTATTTATTTTCTTAAAATAAATGGTGATTCACAGAAATTCAGGGTCGTGAAATCATAAAGCACATCAATTGGAATAAAAATTTGCTGAACTATTTTTAGTTTAAAAACCAGAGTTACATTCCAGAACTCTGGTTTTTTAATAATCCACTTTATATTCATTTAATCAGATCAATACCTGATAAAAAAAATACCGGTCAGTAAGACTGTAAAACCTGTCAGCTGAATTGAATTTCAACTTGTCCGTTCATTAACAGGGAGATTTAACCTTTTCTACGACAAAACCTTCTATAGCCAGGATATCAATTCCCGAGTTTAAAAAGCAGGCAATTGCATCATCAGGCGTACAAACAATCGGTTCATCCATGACATTAAAAGATGTATTGATCATCAAGGGGCATCCGGTCAGTTCATAAAAGGATTGAAGAAGTGCAAAGAAGGGTGGATTACTGCTGGAGTTCACGGTTTGTATCCGTGCCGAAAAGTCAACATGCGTAATAGCAGGAACAGTCGACCGGATTTGCCTGAGTTTATCCAACCCGGATAGTTTTTTATCTTCCGGAATCTCGGGTATTCTGTATTTTGTATTCAACGAACTTACCAACAACATATAAGGACTGGCCTTTTTAATGTCGAAATATTCAGATGCATATTCCTCCAAAATTGCCGGTGCAAACGGACGAAATGACTCCCTGAATTTGATTTTCATATTCATGACCGATTGCATTTCGGCATTACGTGCATCCCCCAGAATACTCCTGTTTCCCAACGCACGGGGTCCATATTCCATGCGACCGTTAAACCAACCTATTATCTTACCACCGGCTATTTCCCCCGCAATAAAACGGGAGTACAGATCATCTTTCATTTCATTGAAAATTAGGTTGTTCTTAATCAGCGCCGCTCTTATCTCCTCCTTCCCAAAAGAAGGTCCGAGAAGTGCATTGCTCATGGAGTCGGTTCCATCACCCTTAATTATTCGTTGTTGATGCAGATAACTGTAATAGACATCAAATGCCGCCCCCATAGCACCACCCGCATCCCCCGCAGCAGGTTGTATCCATATGTTTTTAAATGCACTTTTCCTCAGAATCTTTCCATTGACCACACAGTTTAGCGCTACACCCCCGGCCAGGCACAGGTTATCATTCCCGTATTTTGAGTGCAGGTGATTTACCATTCGCAAAAGTACTTCTTCAGTCACTTTTTGGACAGAACATGCCATGTCCATATGAAACGGAGTTAATTCAGATCCATTATCTCGTGGAGGTGCCCCAAAAAGAGCATTGAATTTACGGTTAGTCATTCGCAATCCACTGGCAAATCCAAAATAGTCCATGTTAAGATGAAAGGAACCATCCTCTTTTATATCGATAAGATTCGATAAGATACTATCTGCATAGCGCGGGGTTCCATAAGGTGCAAGACCCATTACTTTATATTCATCGCAGTTGACTTTAAAGCCAAGATAATATGTAAATGCAGAGTAGAGTAAGCCGATGGAATGGGGGAAATTGATTTCCTGCAAAAATTCAATCCTATTTCCTGCTCCTTGTGCCACCGTGGTGGTATTCCATTCGCCGACTCCATCAAGAGTCAGGATTAATGCATTTTCGAAGGGTGAAGGATAAAAGGCAGAGGCAGCATGTGAATGGTGATGTTCGGTAAATAAAAGGTTTTCACCGGTATATTTCCACTCAGGATCAATTTCAGTAAGTTTTTTAATGATTCCTTTTTTTTGAAATATCTTTTCCTTTATCCAAACCGGCATTGATTTCCAAAAGGATATCAACCCTTTTGGGGTAAATGCGACATGGGTTTCAATGATCCGTTCAAATTTAAGGAAAGGCTTTTCGTAGAATACAATCCTGTCCACTTCGGTGAGTTTAATTCCGGCCTGTTTTAAACAATAGATTATGGCATTGACAGGAAAACGTTCGTCGTTCTTTTTACGGGTAAAACGCTCTTCCTGCACTGCTGCCACAACAATTCCGTTTTGTAGCAGACAGGCAGCACTGTCATGGTAATATGCTGAAATACCCAGTATATACACGATCAGAAGATTGAATAAATAAAAGGTGCAAGAGCAGATCCTTCCACCAGTACAATCAATGTTCCTAGCAATATCAATATAATAAACAATGGCCAGAGCCAATATTTCTTTCTTTGTTTCAGAAATGCAAGTAATTCTTTGAGTGTTTCCATAGAGTATTAAAATTGATTTTTCATAGAACTCTTCTCTTGATGTGTTTTCACAATCCAGTAGGTAGATGCGATATTATCCCGCCTTAATTTTAAAACATCTTTTCCGGTCATTTTATAAATCAGGCTTACCGGAATAAAAAGCAGAATATAAATCAGTGTTAACAAAATGTACGTATTGATTATTCCCATCCAATGGCCTGCAAATTCCATTGCTTTACGAAAGGGATGGATCACACGGGGTATAAAAATTGCAGTCATAGTAATGAAGAATCCTGTAGCTGTTGACCACGGAATAAGGATCTGGTGAACTAAATATCCATAGGCAGAGTATCCCACCAGGAATATCCCGACGATTAACCCGAACGAACGGTCTTTCTTTATATTCTTTTTAATACCGCCCATTTAATTCAGTTTTTGTTGGGTATTGATTTAATTTTTGCAAGCAATTCGTGGGTTTCAATATTCTTTTTGTCCAGATTTGTAGCTCTTTGTGCGTATTGCAATGCAACGCCCGTATTTTGCATGGTATAATACGACATGGCAATTTTATTTAACAACCCTAGATCAGAAGCTTCTCCTTTTAGGAGATGCTTATACCCGATAATCTCTTTTATCAGTGAAATGGTACTGAAGTAGATAGTCCTGGAAGCATTCATTTGTTGCAAATACAGTAAATAGGGCAACGCCTTTTCCGGTTGATCATCTTTGAGGAAAAGAATGACCAGTCGCTGAGCTGAATCGGTGGAAGGTGTAATCCTGTATGCCTGTTGAAAATAGACTTTTGCCTTCCCGATTTGTCCCTGCTCTACGCACAGTTTTCCCACATTACTCAAATAATCGGAGTTGTTGACAATTTGAAGAACAGATGCTTCGGCTACCTTCAGGGTGTTCTTCAGATCATTGTGTAGCGAATAATAGTCCAACTGGTTTTTCATGGCTGCCATCCAACTGATTTTTTGATAAAGCAGTGTTATTGCAAGTTTTGCCTCGTACGAATTCTGTGTATTTAAATCTATGGTTTTAGGTTGATTGAACGGCCATTTTTCTTTCATCACCTTAATTTCAAATATCCCTTTTAGGGAGTCAACCCTGGTGATGGGCATATCACGTTGAAGTTGTGTAAGGGAAATTTCATTTTGCAGATTAATGGGTAACAATCTGTGTTGTTTTATACTCTGGTAAAACGCATCCGACAAAAGGCTGTATCCATAAATGTTCGGATGTACATGCTCCAGTAGAGTTTCATTACCGATTATTCCATGTGGAGAATGTTTTTCGAATAGTTTTTTTGTGTCCACCATATAAATACCCGGGTATTTATGAGGGAAACCGGCAATGATGTCATTCAACGTATCAGGTGCACGAAACCTGAGCATATCAAGTTCTTTTGCCAGAATAAAGAGTCTTTTTGCAGTTGCATAATCACCATCTTTTAATGCCTTTCCGGCAAGATGATACTGAAATATCGCAGAAGAGGCAGTGTCTTTTCGGGAACTGATAAATGGGGTAAGGTCTTTCTCATTGCTTACCAGATTGCTTATAAAAACAGGGATCTTTTTTTTGAACATCAAATTGCACAGATCCTCCATGTTGCGTTGGAACTGTTCAATTCCTCTTTTATAGAGTGCAGATTGAAAGGGTATTTCCTGTTTTGCTGCCATTCGCTTCATCAGTGTTTCACTTTTATCAACTACATTGCCCTTTATCAACTTTCTGATCCCTGAGTAGCCGTTTTCCATCAATTGAACCACCCTGAAAGATCTCAGATACAAGATGCTCTGAATCAGTGCACGGTGATTTCCAAGTTGTGAGCTTGAACCCACCCCCAACGCTCCGTAATACTCATTCTGCCCGCAATAGATCATTACCGCATCAGGTTCATAGTTCACTATTTCTTTTGCAAACCCCAGAACAGTATAGGAATTTACAGCAGTCAATGATACATTTACAATTTCAAACGTCCTGTCAGGGAATGTGTGCATTAACCTGTAGAACAGCCATCTGTCAAATGAAGCACTTCCCATATACGGGAAACCCAGCGTAGTGGATTCACCCAGTACAAATACCCGAAAGGTTTCCGGCGCTTTTTTCTTTCTGAATGGTTCAAAAACACCCATAGTAGCATTCCCGGCCGTTGTAAAATAGCGTTCGGAGGCATACGGGTTCATCACCAGGTAATCCGCATTTTCTTTATCCTGTACAAATAACTGCACATCGTGACCGTATCCAAAAATACGCAGTCCTACCTCAAACAAAAAGAAGATCACTATGGGAAGCAGTAAAGCAATGACTTTAAATGCGATGACTTTAGAACGTTTGCCGTGAGCAATAGGTTTCAAAGGTTGATGATTCATATAGTATAGAATAAGGTTATGTAAATTTAATACTTTTTTATAAATTTTCCATAATTAGCAACGATATATTCTTGTAAAATCAACTTTCCGGGTTAAAATAACCCCCCTCTTTACTCTTGTAACTTCCACATTATTTATTTTCCATACATCGAGATCAATTTAAGCAGTACACCATTTGTCCATCCGAATCCATCCTGTCCGGAATATTCACCACCACCTGCATCAAGAGTCGTATTTTCAACATTGTATTTCTCCATCAGTTTACCGGTCCGGGTATATACATCCTCATTCAGTCGGATCCATCGTTTTGCAATCTTTTGTGCCGAATTCTGACGATCGTAGTTTATCAAACCCTTAATGGCTATCCATTGGAGTGGTGCCCATCCATTCGGAGCATCCCATTGTTGTCCTGTATTTTTCAGGCTGGTAACAATTCCCCCATCTTTCAGAAAAAGACGAAGTAACGTTTCTTCTGCATTTAAAGCCTGCTTTTCAGTGGCAAGATTGAAGAATAGCGGAGAAATACCGGCAGCAGTCAATTCCGTTGAATGTTGTTGCAAGGCAAAATTATAATCTACATACCACTTTTCTTTTTCATTCCAGCAGTATGTATTGATAGCCGATTTACGGGCCCCGGCTTTTTGGAGAAAGGTGTGATACAATGAGCTGTTTCCTGTTACTTTATAGGCATGTGCCAGGGTCATTTCCAACTGAAAAAGCAGTCCGTTTAAATCAACCGGAAGAATATTTATTGTCTGAATGGTGCTGATGTTCTTTCCATCGGCAAACCAACGGCTGCTGAAATCCCAACCACTTTCGGCACCGCTGCGTAAATTCCGGCACATTCCATAGTAGATGCTATCTTGTTGCTCTTTGCCTGACCTTTGAGATCGTAAAGTTGCCAGCTTATAATCTTCCCGGTAACTTTCCTGCCGGGGAACACTATCCTGATCAAAATAACGGTTTAAAACCGAACCATCCGGTAAAATAACCACATGTTTCGTACCGGGAGTTTTATCCATCCAGTAATCGTATTCCTTTTCGAGCGAATTCAGATAGCTTTTATATACTGTTTGTCCTTTTTTCTCAGCCAGCAGGTTAATCATCAGGCTAAAGTATGGCGGTTGGGAGCGTGATAAATAATACGACCTGTTTCCATTCGGAATATGACCAAAGGTTTGTATCAGATACGAAAAGTTACGAATCATATTCTCAATAATTTCCCATTCTCCGCTTTGCTGCAGCCCCAGCATGGTAAAATAACTGTCCCAGTAATATATTTCCCTGAATCGGCCTCCGGGCACGATATAGGAGTACGGTAACGGTAATAACGAACCACCCGCAACTTTCCGGTCAGGGGTACGTTTCAACACCTTCCAGAGTTCATTGATATGCTTTTCAATCGGTTCGGATCTTCCGGTTATATAGCTTGATGGTGAATTCAAGGGGAGTATAAAATTATCTTTTACAAACTTATCCAATGAACTCTTCGAAACAGAATCTTTTCTCAGCAACCTGTAATTATTTACAATCTCTTCCGGATTACTTTTGGGAGTACAATCCACAAACGTTTTACTGTCCGGAAAAACAGGTAATAGCTGGACATCCTGAAACAACCGCCCGTAAAGTTGATCGGGTGGCGTTATTGTTTTTTGTGAGAATACCTGCAGAAAGAACAGGCCAATTAAACTCAGGATAAATAGACGTTTCATAAACAGGTTTATAAAGGCAGGTAAATATCAACCTGCACATGTTTTATTATTTATTTACTTCATAAGTTTTCGCATTTACCCCAACTCCGGTAATGGTAAGTTTTTTCCATGTATCCGGCAATACCGATTTAAGCTGAACAATTCCTTCGGGTGTAATGTCAATTCCGCCAAAACCCATGATTACGGCTTGCAAAACTCCCCCTGCGCCTGTTGCGAAGTAGGGATTTGTTCCTCCTTTTGTTTCGGCAATTACCCTGAAAGGCGGATTCAGATTTGGCACATAAGCATCCTTGAACCATTGATATGCTTTTGTCTGATCTCCCAACCGGGCATACAGTAAGCTGAATATAGCCTGTGTCATCGCCGGCGTACCAGCATCGGGTATCCGTTTATTATAATACTCCAGGTCGGCTTTTATCAGTTTCTCATCTATAATCTCTTTTAGTGGATATGCAAGTAAATTTACATCGGCTTGTTTTATCCCCTCACCTTTGTAGGTGGCATGTTCCCGGGTTGTCCCATCCGGGAGCAACAGTATTGGTATATTCTGAGCCACGATCTCCCAGTCAGGATTGGCTTCAATTCCCAATAACCGGGCTGCTTTTGCTGCATTCTGCAAATTAGCTTTTGCAGCTGCATTGGTGAAGGCATCATTATCTATATTTTCGGCCCACTCATCAGCAGCAACAACATTTTTAATATCATAATGAAGAGGACCGTTTCGTTCCACACGGCTAGCCCAGAAATCGGCAGTAGCCGAAAGTAGTGGCCAGCCTTTTTCTTTGAGCCAGTCTTTATCCCGGGTCACGCAATAGTAATTCCATGCTGCCAGCCCGACACAAGCAGTGATGTGATGTTCGAACGGTCCTGACAGTGCCCATACCGGGGTTTCTTCCACCCCACTTCCGGCACTTTCCCAAGGATACATGGCACCTTTATATCCGTGTGAAAAAGCATTGCGCTTTGCCGCTTCGAGTCGTTCGAACCGGTAATCCATCAACGATTTGGCTATTTCAGGATGAAGTACCAGGTATACCGGAAACATCCATAAATCCATATCCCAAAAAACATGTCCGTTATAACCCAATCCCGATAAGCCCATTGGCGATGGTGCAAATGAATTTCCGGCACGAGCGAATGAATACAAATGATACAACATACTGTGAATATCCTGTTGTGACTGGTCATCCCCCTGAATCCGGATATCGCTTTTCCATAAATCGGCCCATGCTTTTTCGTGGAAAGAAATCAACCGGTCACGGCCTTCCAGTTTTGCAAATATGGTCAACCGTTCTGCTTCGTTCAACGGGTCATCATGATGTGCTGATGAAATGGAGGTTCCAACAATACAAAACGAATAGGTGTCACCGGCTTTAATGATTTTACTGAATTTCATCAGGTGCATATTGCTATCCCACATTTCATGAATCACCCGTGGTTCCTGTTTATGAGGTTCCGTAAAAATAAAAGATGTGGATGCACACAGTTGCAGTTTACCGGTCGGACTTTTAGCCGAGGAAGTCAACAGTCCGATGGTCACATGCGGACGATCTATTTCGTCGTAATAGTTCTGTACATCCCGAAGGGCATCCGGTGCTTCCATCACACTGGAGGCATTCATGGCAAGGTCTTTTTTGGCTGTAACCTTCACCTCCATCAACACACAAAAGGGCAACTGACGGAGTGAATAATACGTATATTTAATGGTTGCCTGATCAAGATAGTCGAATGACGAGGTAAAAGCAGAAGTCTGCATATTCAGTTCCTGCTTAAAATTTTTTACCGAAACGGCTTCCATTGCTTTCCCATTAATATCCAGACGCATATTTAACAGATTAAAGCTGTTCAGAAAGTTGCTTACCCTGCCGCGTCCGTATAAATCATATGTCCCTGCCAGCACTACGTTTTTCACTTTAAACGGTTCGGGCGAAGAAACAATGCCTATCATACCATTGGCTACAGTAATACCATAATAATTGGCCGGATCAATTTTATCTGCCTGAATGATCCAGGGGTCAGCCTTGGCAAACAGATGTGATGATGCAACTACCGTTAGAAATAGTATCAGGAGATTGACTTTATAGCAGAACAGGTGATGTTTCATAGTGTATTAAATTTAAAACCATAAAAATTCGTTTAATCAATATTTCAAATATTGATTCGATTCCAATTACTGGAATCGAATCAATAAAATCAGTTTAAATTTGAGCCATTCTATTGGTTGTCAAACAACAGTTAAACAGCCAATTAATCTTCAAAACGCAGAACACGGAACGCGGAACACGGAACGCGGAACACGGAACACGGAACTTTTCAAACCTTTCAAACTTCAAACTTCAAACTCTTCAAACTCTTCAAACTCTACTGCGCGAGATAAATCCGGCATTGTTCAACTACTTTTTTATCTACATGCGTATTGCTAATCGTATCGCCGATTTGAGAATAGTGCAGGTTAAAGTCGTTGATGAGTGCATTGAAATCCGATGGTTTATAATTGAGTCTTACGTCCAGCTGATTGGTTGATGAGATCATGTCCGAAATTGGAGATGCATCAAACCAGTTGTTTTTAAATAGTGCCACCGCTTTTCTTAACCGGTTCATTTTCCCAATCACACCGTTAATATCTGCTTTTTGAAGTGGAAATTTAACGTTGATGACCGTTTTCTGACTGCAATCAACCGGCGCCGTACGAATATGAACGGAAAGTTCAGCTCCGTCATAATTCCAGGTATTTTCTTTATTCTCTTTGCTAAATTCCAGCACAGTGCCATTTAAAGAAACCGTTGTCGGAAAAACAGAACCATACATCTGAACTTCAAGATTTCGCTTCATAATCATTTCGGGGAATGAACCTTCACGGGGTAACACGGTCAGATTAAATGATCCATCGGTGCCTTTGACAGATTGGAAAGTTGTATACGTAAAGGCATTTCCCTTATAAGCTTCATTATCACCCGCATCTTCGTATAACTTTGTAGTAGATTCACCGGCAGCAAATACTTTTAAAATCAGGTCAGAATAGTTTTGCTGAAGATTTTTTACTTTGGTGTTTATAGGAAGCATAGCACCTGCCTTGAGATAGATTGGATATTCATTGAGTAAAAATTTTCGTTCCAGGGTTTGTCCACCTTTGAGCAAAGTACCTGTACTCCATTCGTACCAGTCGGTTCCTTTAGGAAGCCACACTTTCACCGTCGAAAGTTGATTCACAGCCGGTGTCGTTACCGGCATAATCAACAGGTCGTCTCCAAACATATATTCGGTTTTGAAGGAATAAGCTTCTTCACTTTCCGGATAATCGTAATACATCGGACGGCACAAAGAAATACCGGTATCGTATGCCTTCCTCGCCATGGTATAAATATAGGGTGCCAGATCGTATCTCAGTCTGATGGCACTCTGCAAGGCTTCAAAATAATCACCAGTAAAGTTCCATACCTCTTTCATCAACCGGGGATCTTTAGAAGAGTGGGTTCTGAATATCGGACTGAAAACACCATATTGCATCCAGCGTGTATACATTTCGGGATCAATCTTTTTCTGATCTTCCGGTATATTTCCAAACTGGTGACCACCCAGGTCATGACTCCAGTAACCATACAACACGTTCGAAGCAGTAGAAGTAAAATATGGCTGAAAATTAAGCGATTTCCAGGAGATCATCATATCACCCGAGAACCCCACTTCGTACCGGTGATTTCCCAAACCTCCCCAACGGTGGTACAGCATGGGTCTTTCTTTATTCTGTCGTTCCATCCCCGTAAAGAAGCAATAATTCAGCCACCAGGTATTGCTGAGGCCAGCTATTTTCTTTGAATTGGGCCATTGTTGCCAGTCGAGCCACCAGAAACTGACTCCTTTTTCCCGCATTGGATCCAGGACAATATTAAATAAATTGGACATAAATTTCTTATCAGCTCCCTCGAACGGTATGCTTTTATGTCCCACCGTGTCAAACTGCATCGCTTTTGCGAAGTCGGGATAGACGTCCTCATACGATGCAATTCCGGATGCAGGATGCAAATTCAGTGTTGTTTTAAGTTGATTCTTTTTTATCCATTGCATGAAATCATCGGGATCAGGGAAAAGAGCTTTGTTCCAGGTGTATCCTGTCCAGCCGACAGGTTGTCCGAATTTATCTATTTTTGCTTTATTACGAAACGAGACACCTTTGGTAAGATGCCAGTCCATATCAATAACAAGCACATCCAGCGGAATAGAATACTGGTTGAATTTATTCACCAGTTCACGGTATTCAGCATCCGAATAATTCCAGTATCTCGACCACCAGTATCCGAAAGCGTACCTGGGAGGAAGCGGTATTTTTCCTGCAACAGCAGTAAACTCGGTAAGTGCCGTTTTGTAATTCAACCCGTAACCCATAAAATACCAGTCGGTTTCTTTATTCTTGCGTTCCTGCACCCAGTTCCAGTCGCTGTTATCAAACAAGAAGTTGTTGGTGTCATCAATCAGATACCATCCATTTCGGGAGATAAGGCCGGGTTCGAATTCACGGGGTGATTTTTCATCCACATGCGAATCACCGTTGAAACCGTCCAGGGTACGGAAGGTTCCTTTCAGGTTACCTGTATTTTTCATTCCCG
>Ga0302205_10000656_pt1 | contig 14006 bp, 15 predicted proteins | sample II_Fen_E1_3_FD_194582 | JGI IMG/M metagenome (GOLD analysis project Ga0302205, IMG submission 194582) | Peat permafrost microbial communities from Stordalen Mire near Abisko, Sweden - II_Fen_E1_3 | ecosystem: Environmental > Terrestrial > Soil > Wetlands > Permafrost | place: Sweden: Abisko...
TTACCAATTCCGCCTTTTCCGTAGATAGCAATTTTTCTCATCTTTTTTATATTTTAAATGAATAACTAATGTTCTTTTTGTTATCGTTTTTTTGTATAACCTGACTAGCTTTATTCATTTACCATGCCATTAACAAATTGAGAAATGTTTTTGCGTACTAATTACATACTTAATGTATTGTTTTTCAGCTGTATATTTTTTTGATTTTTGATTGAAAAATCTGATTTTCTGAAAATGTAACTTCGAAGAAATTGGTCTAAATCCTACATTAATGTATGTAATTATACTTAAAAGGTAGGAATAATAATATCGAATTGAATGAAAATTAATGTTATCGTAATGCTATTTTTGATGGTAGTTGCTTTTAAGAATTAATCATTATGAATTTATGGATTTTTTTTATTGCAGTAATACTTACCATGTAGTGGAAAGTGTACGACAACCATTCCCAAGGTTGAAAATATTTTTGCAATCTCGCGGCTCAACACACCGAATTATAGGGTTTTCATAAGCATGCTGCCTTATAAAACAAAGAGTCCGGTTTGTCGATAAAAAACCCGAATATGTCGATAGAATTTCCGAAATAATCTATTTCATTTGTCAGATTTAATTTTTTATATACCTTTGTTTTTCATTAAACTAATATTAATTCAAAAAAAATCAACCCAAATGAAAAAAACAATCTTATCAACAGTTCTATTTTTAATGATTTCAGCTGTTACCTTTGCTGCAGGTGTCGACGGTACATGGCTAACAAAAGTAAAAATCCAGGATGGTAATGAACTTGAATTGACTTATGTTTTTAAAACCGAAGGTGAAAAAGTAACAGGCTCGATGAAAACCCCAAATGGCGACATGCCTTTAGCTAATATCAAAGTAGATGGTAAAAATATAAGTTTTGAAATGTCTTTTGGCGACCAGGCAATGAAATATGCCGGTTCACTTAAAGATGACGATACTATCACTCTTAAAATGATTGATTCACCAATGGGTGATATGGAAATGACTTTGAAACGTCAAAAATAATCATATCGCTAATTAAAAGGAAACCGACCAACAAAGAAATTTGTTTGGTCGGTTTTTTTATGTCAGACAGGGATCATTAAATGTTTATATAAGTTGTTATATTCCATATTCTTGCTTGTTTGAGAATACATCTGCAGGTTTGCCCTGATTAATTACCGTTCCGTTTTTAATTAATATGACTGATGATGCCAAATGAAAAACTTCTTGTAAATCATGACTAACTAAACATGTAACGGTGTTTAGCAGCTCGTGAGCTTTACGTATTTCGTGTTGCAGAGCAAGTCGCATATCAAAATCAAGTGCAGAGAGCGGTTCGTCAAGCAGCAGAACATTGGGTTTGGATGCCAATGCCCGTGCCAGTGCCACTCGCTGTTTTTGTCCGCCCGAGAGCTTTGCAGGATGCTGGTTTTTCAGAACCTCCAAATCAAACAGCTCCATTAATTTGTCGACATCTTCTTTGTTCTTTTCTTTTTGAGCAAAGCTGATGTTTTTCTCCACCGTCATGTTCGGAAAAAGGGCATAATCCTGAAACATATAACCCACATTTCGTTGTTGTGGTGAAATGTTTATTTTTTTCTCAGAATCAAACCAAACAGTATCGTTAAACATAATTCGACCTTTGTCAGGCTTGGTCAATCCGGCCAGTATGCGCAGCAAAGTAGTTTTTCCTGCTCCTGAATGCCCGAACAAACAAAGCAATTCGTTGTCTTGAATTTCCGCGGTTACTTCCAGATTTGTTTTGCCTTCGGAAGTGAGCATGGCGCGTTTTATATCGATTTTCAACATATCAAAAGAAGATTTTTTTCTTGCCATTAATGCTGTAAACCAGCGTAAGAATGAGCAAGGAAATGATAAACAAAATAAACGAATACTGATTGGCAGCTTGGTAATTCATTGCTTGTACTTCGTCGTAAATAGCTATAGAAGCTACGCGTGTTTCGCCAGGCATATTACCCCCAACCATAATCACCACACCAAATTCGCCAATACAATGGGCAAAAGTCATAGCTGCGGCTGTGATAATTGAAGGAATCATATTGGGAATCAATACCCTGATAAAAGTTGTAAATTCCGACTTTCCCAATGTATATGCAGTTTCTCTGAAGCTTTTAGGAATACTGGTCAGTCCGTTTTGCAAGGGCTGAATCATAAACGGCAAGCTGAAAAGGACACTGGCTATCAACACACCTTGGAAACTAAATGCCAGTCTGGTATTGAAATGTTGCTCCAAAAATCTCCCAAATGCATTTTGTGGGCTATAAGCCACCAACATATAGAATCCAAGTACAGTAGGTGGTAATACCAATGGCATACTGATTAAAGCCTCCAAAACAGGCTTGAACCAAAATCGTTTGTACGCGAGCAAATAAGCTATAGGAAATCCAATTACAAAAAGTATAGCTGTAGTCCAACCCGCCAACCTGCCGGTGAGTAAAAGTGTATTTGTAAAATCTTGATTTATCATCTTATTTGGGTTTCGTGATTTTTGAAACGCGGTATTACTATCTGTATTCTCTAACTTTGGTAAAGCTTATCAACTATTACCAACCAACTACTTACTACCAATTAATCCATATCCCCATGTTTCCCAGATTGCTTTTGTAGCTGGTGATAGCACAAATTTTTTGAATTTAGCTGCTTCTGTATTCAATACAGGAGTTTTAATTAATATACAAGCTTGTTCTATTGGTTTATAGAGCGATTGTGGTACAATGTAGTAACTGCCTTTTTTGTCCATATCGGGAGCCAATGCCAATGAAAGTGCAATAAACCCAATTTCGACATTGCCTGTAAAGGCAAACTGTGCAGTTTGTGAAATATTCTCACCGAATACGATTTTGGACTTCAATCCATCATATAATTTCTGCGATTTAAGAAGTTCTACCGATCGTTCTCCATAAGGAGCAGTTTCAGGATTGGCAATGGCTATCTTTTTTACCGAAGGGCTTTTTAATGCTTCCAAACCAAGTTTGTCAACGTCCAACGAGGTGCTATAAATTGCTAATTTTCCAAATGCATAAGTTGACATTGGTCCGGTTGTAAGTCCTTTTTCTTTGAGTTTCAACGGAAATTCATTGTCGGCAGCCATAAAGAAATCGAAAGATGCACCGTTTTGAATTTGCTGTACCAGCGTGCCTGAAGCCCCAAATGTGAGATTTACCTTAGCTTTCGGATTTTGTTTTAAATATGCCGTTTTGATTTCTTCCAATACATACCGTAAATTGGCTGCTGCAGCTACGTTTACTTTCTTAGCCGATACTGTTATTGTAGCGAGCAATATCGCTAATGAGATAATTATTCGTTTCATAATGTGTATTTTAAGCCCCCTAAAGTCCCCAAAGGGGAACTTGAAGGCAGGATTTGTATATTCTTTTATAGATAAATCTATTATTCTTAAGCTCTTAAAATCCCCCTTTGGAGGATTTCTTGGGGCTGTCTATAGAAACTTTGGTTTAATTGTGAACATTACATAAGCCCATTGTGGAGTTCTTACAGCCGGAATGGTGGCGGAAGTTGTAATGCTCTTTGCTGCAAGTGTATTATTGTTGCTAAAATATGTGCACCATCCACCTTGAATATTTGTCCATGAATTTAGCTTGTAATTGACAATTATGTCCAACTCAGAACCTAAATCTTTGCCAAATGCTATCCCTTTAGAATTTTTTCCAGAGAACTCGGAATTAAAGAGGTGAAATGTTCCGTCTATGCTTAATGCCTTGTTGATTTTACCTGTTACTCCAGCATAATAATCCAACAATCCCTGATTTAAAGGTGTTTTCCAATACTCCATTGCACCATTGAAACTATGATCGCTACCATATAACTTTTTAAAACTTGATTGAGTTCCATCGGTCGTATTATCTCCTGATAGATAATCGGTACCTACATTGGCGGCTATAGTATTCGAGAACTTATAATCAACTTTAATGGCTAATAATTTGCCAGCCAGAGTAGATTTAGTAGCACTTTTACCCGACTGAAAATAAGCTGTGGCAAATACCCCAATAGGTGAATTCTCGTTGGAGTACTTTAAATTACCTCCGTAAGTGTATGCGTGATTCATCTTGGTTTTCATATAGTTTGCTCCTGCTTTTGTTCCTGTTGTATCCTGCACACCTTCATCAACGCCTATCAAACTCAAATTTAATCCTTTGACTAGATCTTTTGTCAACCAGACATATCCCATGTAGCGATAGTTTGATTTTGGGGTATAATAAGTTTCTGATGAGATTATATTGTTGTTATTGTACGCTACTCCAATATGTCCCTGAAAATTGTTTACACAATACTTAAATAAAGCCATGTCATGCGAAGTCCCGGTATTACTCCAAGCAGAAGCTGAAAACAATCTGTTATCATCATATTTAACAGCTTGTCTTCCTACTTTAAGTGATCCTCCGGGTATCAATAACATTTCAGCCCATGCTTCGAAGATACCTACTGTTGCATCACTCGAAGCATTGGGATTTTGTCCGAAAGTTCTTGAATCTTGCAGTGTAATCTGAGTGTTTAGTAATCCACTGGTAAAAGCCATTCCTAGCCGGGTTCGCTGAATGGTCGATACACCTGGATCGGTTGTTTCGGGTAACGGTTTGCTTAACCCATCCCGATATTCTACTCTTGGACGTATTTCTACATCTATGACTACGTTTTGGGCAGTTGTAAAGTGCGGAATTGCTACTATAGCAAGTAATATAGCTTTAATAATTTCTTTCTTCATACTAATTTAATTTTGTACGACATTCAATTTTGAACACGTAAATGAATAACTAGAGAAATTTCGTTATAACACTAAAAGAATAACGGGTTTCAAAAAAACGATATTCCATTGCGGGTATATCGGTTATCAAAAAAAACAGGTGTCAAAATCAGCCTTGTTATTGGCCAAGAATTCCTTCAGGGCAATTTCTTTAGCTTCAAATGTCCTGATTAGTTTCAGTCCATAGTTGCTAACAACGCAGCCTCCTCCATCTCGTCCTCCTTTTTGTCTTATAACTACTGGTAGTGGCGATAATCGGTTCATCTTGTCGAGTAGATGCCAGGCATGTTGATAGGACATTTTTAGATTTTTGGCAGCTGCATGAATTGATCCGTCTTTAATCACTTGTTTCATTAGCCGGATTTGTAAATTGCCGAGAAAAATTTCACCTTCGCGATAAAATGAAAGTTCTGCAGCCATATTAAATGACGGATTCTCCATTGCCTTACTGTTTTTTTGTAATTTTTCTTTTCATTGATCAGGTGCACTCTGAACATTGAAAATTCAGATACTCATTTTCAATTTGCATGCCAATAATGTAAATGTAATCTAATCAGCAATTTGTGTTTTTTAAACTTAAAAAATAAACTTCAAAAATTACGTGAATGCAGTGTTTTTATAATAATCCTACATAATGGTAAGAATTTTGGGCGCTATTTTTTATACATTTTTGCTGTTCGTTTTTAATATTGATATTCTGTAATTCATTACTCTGTTCGATTATATAAACCTACTCGTAAAGCAATCTAATATTCTTGAAAGTGTTATTGTCTTTTTGAGCTTTAATTAATTTGTTTTGATATAAAAATAACACATAAATGAGAATTTATAACGAAAAATGGAAGTAAAATACTATTTTTAGCAGAAATATGCTTAAGTATAAATGAATTTACTGTATATTTGAACTCGAATTATGCTTTTGTAAATATTGAAATTAGAAAACATGAAATTAAGTACAAGAAACCAACTGAAAGGGCAGGTAACTTCTATAACCGAAGGGGCAATAAATGCTGAAGTAATACTTGCATTGCCTAGTGGGACTGAAATTGTATCAGTGGTAACAAATGCTGCAATAAAAAGTCTGGATTTGAAAAAAGGAGATACAGCTTATGCGCTTATAAAATCATCGAGTGTAATAATTGGAATCGATGTACAAAAAATAAGTGCTCGCAATGTATTGACTGGCAAGATATCTTCAATTATTGAAGGGTCTGTTAATGATGAAGTTTCAATAGATTTGGGAAGTGGTTATGCTGTTACTGCGGTAATTACTAAATCATCTGTTGCTTCGCTAGAGTTAGCTTTGGGTGTGGAGGCGAGTGCAATAGTTAAGGCATCTTCCGTTATTCTTGCAGTAGATTAATATCCATATAAATATATTACGGTGAAACCGCTATAAATAAGCGAATTCACCGTAATATAAGTTTGGCTTTTAAATGCTAAAGTCAGCCAGATAAATACTGTTAACAATATAAAGTAGTGACTGAATATATTACTTGTTTTGTAGTTTCTGTCTTAATAATTCCGGAATTTCATTTGGTTCTTTCGCCACTGGTACTCCTGCTTTATTAAAAGCTGCTATTTTTTCAGCTGCTGTTCCGGAACCGCTTGAAATAATAGCTCCTGCATGTCCCATACGTTTTCCGGGAGGAGCTGTTTGACCGGCTATAAATGCCACAACAGGTTTTGTCATTTTATCGGCAATAAACTGAGCTGCTTGTTCTTCTGCATCGCCACCAATTTCACCGATAACTACTACTGCTATTGTTTCGGGGTCATTTTCAAATCGTTCAAGTAAATCGATAAAATATAATCCGGCAACAGGGTCACCACCAATTCCTACGCAAGTTGTTTGTCCAAAATCGTTTTCTGTCAGTAGATTTACAACTTCATAAGTCAAAGTTCCGCTTCGTGATATAAATCCGATATTCCCTTTTTTGAAAATATTGGCAGGCAAAATTCCGACCAGAGATTCACCAGGAGTAATTAATCCTGGGCAATTTGGACCAATTAAAAGTGTTCCATTCTGTTTTAGAATGGGAGTTATCCGAATCATGTCTTGTATTGGTAGGCCTTCGCTGATGGCGATCACAAGTTCAATTCCAGCCTCAGAAGCTTCAAGAATGGCATCGGCCGCAAATGCAGCAGGTACAAATATTATCGAAGTATTTGCTCCCGTAGCTTTTACTGCACCGGCAACAGAATTAAAAACTGGTACACCATCAAGAATCAACCCTTCTTTTCCCGGAGAAACTCCTGCAACTACATTGGTTCCGTATTCTCTCATTTTTCCTGTATGAAATTTACCATCTCTACCAGTTATTCCCTGAACTAATAATTTTGTGTTTTTATTGACTAATATGCTCATGTTTATGTTATTTATGTGGTGTGAAAATAAGGTTGTTGCTAAGTTCTATTGCTAACTGAGCTGCTTCGCTCATTGAACTTACGGTAGGAAGATTGGTTTGTTTTAGTAACTCAAGTCCTTCTGCTGCATTAGTTCCTGAGAGTCGTACTACAATCGGTATGTCTGTTGATATCACCTCCATAGCCTTTATAAGCCCTTTTGCTACATCGTCGCATCGTGTTATTCCACCAAAAATATTGATCATTACGGCTTTTACATGTTTGTCGTTTAGCAGAATGTTCATGGCGTCAATCACCTTTTGCGGACTTGAACTTCCGCCAATATCCAGAAAATTAGCTGGTTCTCCACCATACAATTTAATCATATCCATAGTAGCCATTGCCAATCCAGCTCCATTAACCATGCAACCTATATTCCCATCTAAACGGATATAAGATAATCCTTTGCTATGAGCATCAATTTCCACTAATTCATCTTCATCGGGTTCTCGCATTGCCAAAATTTCAGGCTGACGGAAAAGTGCATTGTCATCAAAATTCATTTTTCCATCTATAGCAAGTACCTCGTTGTCTGGAGTAAGCACCAATGGATTTATTTCAGCAATAGTTGCATCTGTTTCTACGTACAATTTATATAGCTTCTTGAAAATAGAAGCAGCCTTCTGGGCAGTTTTAATGTCTCCAAAAAGCTGTAATGCTATATCCCTTGCCTGATAGTCAAGCAATCCGGTAAGAGGATTAATATGAAATTTTATAATTTTCTCCGGATTTTCTTTTGCAACTTCTTCAATTTCAACTCCACCTTCAGAACTTGCCATTAAAGTTACTGTTTTGCTATTCCTGTCATTAATTAGTCCGACATAAAATTCTTTAGAGATATCTACTGCATCGGCTACCAAAACCTTTTCAACTTTATAGCCCTTTATATCCATTCCCAAAATCTGTTTAGCTGCTAAAACAGCATCTTCAACATTTCTAGCAAGTTTAACTCCACCGGCTTTACCTCTTCCGCCTACTAAAACCTGAGCTTTGACTACTACCATTCGGTTTAAGTCTTTAGCAGCTTTTTCTACTTCGCTTACAGTATAACATAATACATCTTCAGGAACTGGTATTCCGTATTTCCTGAACAATTGTCTGGCTTGATATTCGTGAATCTTCATGAGGTAATTTAGTTGTTTTTCTGTTGTTGTAAATTTAAATTCATTAAATACCTAACGTTTTAGATGCAAAACTTGTTTTTAAGCTCAATAAATTAATTTGATTTTAACGTATTTTAATAGGAGTGACCTTTTTAAAAGTTAAATCTAATGTGTTTCACAACATTTCGTAGACTTTTACGATTATATATTTAAATTGTATTTTTTTTATTCAAAAGAAATATCAATAAATAAAATTGAAAATAGGAAAATTAATTTATTTTATAACTATCACATAAACAAAGGTATTTGTGTTTAAATTGACTTGTTATGTGTACTCTTTACAATAAAGGTATCATAATACGAAGCTAAATTTTATTCTTTTTATTTATTTTTATTTTTAAATTAATATTAATTGATTATATTTGCCCTCCCTATTTGTGGCAAATTGTAGAATTTACTACTACAACGCAAGTCAGATTGTAGTGTTTTAAGTCGATTGTTTATCGCTAAAAAATAAATGCTCTATTTGATTTGCCATTTATTAATTGCAAAGGATATTTATGTAAAAGAGATATTGAATCTAATCAGTATTTTATAAATAAATTATTAATTATTAAAATCAACTACACATGAAAAAAAAGAGTTTATTATTGGTTGGCTTAATGTCGCTGGTTTTGTTTGTTGGTGCTCAGACTGCTAACAATAAGGTTGCTATCGGTCTTTACTTTGGAAAGAACGAATACAATGGAGATTTAGGTAATGGTATTTTCAACTTTAACAAAGCTTTTTATGGTTTTGGAGGTGTATCATTTGCTACTTACATTTCGCCTTCGTTTGACTTAAGTCTTCAGGGTAATTATGGAAATTACGGGTACTTCCCAACTTCAAACACCCTGACTAACATCTTAGGTGCCAAATATGAGGGAACTCTATCTTTACACTACAAATTTAATAATGGATATTTGTTGAGTAAAGAACTTAAACTTTCTCCATTTGTAGAATTAGGTATGGGCTTTGCTTCATATTCTAAGAATGGACAAAGCGTTATTGACAGAATTAATACCGGAGGTTCGGACTTTATTGTTCCCTTGGGAGTTGGTTTAAAATACCAATTTAATGACGCTTTTGCTTTACAATATAAGTTCGTGTATAATCTGACGAATAAAGATGATCGTGATTTTGTAGTATCAGGTAGTAAAGATAAATTTGCTGAACATTCAATTGGTTTGATTTTCTCTTTTGGTTCTCCTAAAGATGCAGACGGCGATGGCGTTTCAGATAAATTAGATAAATGTCCAAATACTCCTAAAGGTGTAGAGGTTGATGCTTTTGGTTGCCCAATTGATACAGACGGTGATGGCGTGGCAGATTATCTTGATAAATGTCCAAACACACCTGCCGGTGTAGCAGTAGATGCTAATGGTTGTCCACTTGACAGTGATGGTGATGGAGTTCCTAATTACCTTGATAAATGTCCTAATACCCCTAAAGGTATAAAGGTAGATGCAGCAGGTTGTCCTATTGATTCAGATGGTGATGGCGTTCCAGACTCTCTTGACAAATGTCCAAATACTCCTAAAGGCGTTAAGGTGGATGCTTCAGGTTGTCCTTTAGATAGTGACGGCGATGGTGTTGCAGATAATATTGATAAGTGCCCTGATACTCCTAAGGGAGTAAAAGTAGATGCGAGTGGTTGTCCGGTTGATACTGATGGCGATGGCGTTCCGGATTATTTAGATAAGTGCCCAACTGTTCCGGGTATAGCTGCAAATAAAGGTTGTCCTGAAGTAAAAGCAGAAACTAAGAAAATATTCGCTCAGGCTTTACAGGGAATTCAATTTGAATCAGGTAAAGATGTTATCAAGAAATCTTCTTTCGCTATCCTTAATAAGGTAGTAAAAGTAATGAATGAAAATCCATCTTATAATCTTGAAATCAATGGTCATACGGATAATCAGGGTGCTGCTGCAATGAATCTTACATTGTCGCAAAAACGTGCTGATGCCGTTAAAACATACTTGACTAAGAATGGAGTTGATGCAGCTAAACTAACTGCTAAAGGTTTTGGACAAACTGTGCCTGTTGCTGATAATGCAACTGCTGCAGGAAGAGCTAAAAACCGTAGAGTAGAGTTCAAAGTAAACTTCTAAGGCGTAGATAAACTTCTTAAGTTAATATTTGAAATCCCCGGCAATCTATATGAATGTCGGGGATTTTTTGTGTAAAATAGAGATTTATAAATCGAAGGAAATTTTAGAAATTGAGTTATTGCAATTAGTGTCTTTTGCAAGATTAGGGCACGTAAGTAAATGATGTATGTCTTTGTTTGCGGTTAATCTGACGATAGTTTTATTGTCAAATCCACATATAAGTTCACCTTGCGCGTTTATCAGAGGACGACGAATAAGTATTGGATCTTTTACCATGTGTTGCAAAGCAGTTGCTTCATTTATTTTTTCAGGAATGATCTCACCATTCTTAATTCTTGGGGATGCCGGATTAAACCAATCTACAATTGAAAGACTCCCAAAATATTTTCTGAGTGTTTCAGGAGTCCATGATTGTGTGAGTATTGAATGAGCTATTACTGTATGACCACTTTCTTCCAATAGCTTTTTTTGTTTTGTATTGTTGATACAACCTGGTTTTTCATAAAAATGTATAATCATATCTTTTAAATTTTAGCGTTAGAATAGAGAATCAGATTATTATAGTATTTCTTTTTTGCATTCAATGAGTTTCTTATTTAGTTCATCCCATGCCTTACATGCCAAATATGTGGCTTCGGCATATTCAGGAATATCCATGTAATCGGCAGGCAAACGATCTTCTATTAAATCATGTAAAGCACCTGCTTTTTGTGATAGAATGAAGCGTGCTTTTGTTACAGCTTTTTCTATTTCTTTTATTTCTTCTGTTGTCATACTTTTATTTTTATGTAAGTGATACTAAAGATAATCAAATGTCATGCCGTGGATATAATGTGTTGTTTATAAGCTATTTATATCTTGATTGGAAATGAATTTAATACATTTATGTAGTACCTAATTTGGCGTTGATACGAAAACGTATAGTAGAATTAAGGTTAAAGAATTGTTCAATGTGTCAACGATTTGTCAAAACATTTAAATTTTGCTACATTTGTCTCATTAAAAATACTTGTAGGTAAAACTATATGAATTTATTTTCGACATCAAATAATTTAAAGGAAAGAAAGCGAGTTCTTGTTTCTACACATTTGCTCCCCGAAGGTTTCTCTCAGTTAGAAGAACATTTTGAAGTTGTATTTCCGGAAAATGAAGTTTTCTCCAGAAATGAGATACTTCAACTGCTGCCTTCATTTGATGCATTTGTTCCAACATTTCAATTTAAAGTAGATAAAGATATTATAGATGCAGGTCAGGATCGGCTGAGGATTATTGCTAATTATGGTGTGGGGTATAATAATATTGATATTGACTATGCTGGTAGTAAAAATATTATTGTAACGAATACTCCTGACCCGGTAATTGAACCAACGGCAGAGCAAGCTTTCGCGTTAATGCTGGCAGCTGCTCGCAGAGTTGCCGAATGCGATAGGAAACTACGTCTTAAGGCTGGTTTAAAGTGGGGAGTTTTGGAGAATTTAGGTCAGACTCTTTATGGAAAAACGATTGGAATTGTGGGGATGGGTCGGATAGGGCAGTCATTGGCCAGGCGTGCAGTAGCCAATGGTATGAAAATTCTTTACTGTAACAGATCAAGACTCTCATTGGATATAGAGAATATTTATCAGGCCGAGTGGATGGAACTGAATGATTTATTGGCATCAAGTGATGTGGTTTCATTGCATATACCACTGACTGATGAAACTTTCCACCTGATAGCTAGTGAAGAATTGGGCAGAATGAAGGCATCAGCCATTCTTGTTAACACGGCCAGAGGTCAGGTGATAAATGAAAACGATTTGATTAATGCATTAGAAAATAGAAGCATTTATGCAGCAGCATTGGATGTGTATGAATTTGAGCCTATTATTAGTCAGAAACTTTTGCAAATGGATAATGTGGTTTTGGCTCCCCACAACGGAACTGCCACTATTGAAGCAAGAAATGATATGGCCAGATTTGTTTCACAAAATATAATTCGTTACTTTGCAGGGCGTACTGACATAAATAGAGTCAATTAATCATCTGTCACTAAACTTTTATGCTTTACGACAGTCAAATATGAGAAAAGAAAAAATTGCGATAGTCCTCACAACTAAAAAATGTATGAATCCAACTGAAGAGGAATTACTACTTCAACTAAGTCAGCCGAAAAGCAGAAGCAGTGCATTTTCAATTGTTGTTCGTACCTATCAGGAGCGGCTTTATTGGCACATCCGGAAAATGGTACTTTCTCACGATGATGCGAATGATGTTTTGCAGAATACATTTATGAAGGCTTGGAATGGTATTGATGGGTTTAGAGGGGATTCTCAGTTTTCGACTTGGCTTTATAGAATAGCAACAAACGAAACATTGACATTTCTGACCAATAAAAGGATGAGAAGTCAGAATTCGGTTGATAATGTAGAAGAATCCTTACTTCAGAATTTGCAAGCTGATAATTATTTTAGCGGTACCGATATTCAACTTAAATTACAGAAGGCGATATTGACACTGCCAGAAAAACAAAGGTTAGTTTTCAATATGAAGTACTTCGATGATATTAAATATGAAGAGATGGAAACGATACTCGGAACAAGTGTAGGAGCCTTGAAAGCTTCATATCATTATGCAGTAAAGAAAATTGAAAAATATTTATTAGAAGAAGAATAGTATAATTTGTGAATAAATTAGGGCGAAAATTATTGTTTAAATTGTTATATTATTGTAGTAATTACACATTAAATTAAACCTAATCAGATATAAATAGTCAAAGTTGTAGTATGAAAAAGAATGAGAATATATTGTTAGAAAACATTGGGAACAAATTACCATTTAGCGTTCCCGAAAATTATTTTGATCAATTTGCTCTTCAAATAGAAGAACAAATCGGGTATAAACATACGCATAACTACAAGATATTTAGAATATGGATGTCTGTTGCTGCTGTGTTTGTTGGTGTGTTGATTGTCGGACAGGTCTTTTATTCGACTCACCAAAGAAATTTGGCCAAAAATGCGGAGAACTACGAGTCCTATGTGTTATCGCAGGTAGATGAATCTTCGTTGCTGGATTATTACGTGGAGCCAACCACAAAATAAATACTTGCAAAAGGTAATAAAATAAAGATTATAGATATGAGAATGATGAAATTTAAGATATTGGGAACACTTTTACTATTAAGCGGTTTCCTGTATGCAACCGATGCCGGTAGTCCGTCGATGATTGACCAAATGCATTTGCGGAAATGGAATATCTTAGCATCTCAAGCTCAATTAAGTTCAAAAGAAATTGAACTTGTTCAGCCTGTATTTATGGAATATGAAAATGCTGTTTGGACGTTGCATCAAAAGAATCGTGAGTTTTTTAAATCAGCTTTTCAAAATAAATCGAAAGGGAAACCAAATTTTGCAGAGCTTAATGACAGATATGCTGACTTTGATTTTCAGGATGCTCAGCTTTTTAGAAATTACCATTATAAATTACGTAAGCTATTGCCTCCGGAAACTCTTTTCAAATATTATCTTGCAGAAAAAGAGTTTAAGCGTAAATTATTGCGTGATTTTCAGGATCGTGGACCAC
>Ga0302205_10000666_pt1 | contig 13881 bp, 5 predicted proteins | sample II_Fen_E1_3_FD_194582 | JGI IMG/M metagenome (GOLD analysis project Ga0302205, IMG submission 194582) | Peat permafrost microbial communities from Stordalen Mire near Abisko, Sweden - II_Fen_E1_3 | ecosystem: Environmental > Terrestrial > Soil > Wetlands > Permafrost | place: Sweden: Abisko...
TTGGATTTAAGATCGAGGATCCTGACCCACCAATAAAACTGTAATTATATTCCTCGGTGGTTTGTCCAACCATAGCTGTGAGGTTGCTTTTATTGAATGACTTAGTATACGTCAAAATATTCTCGAGAGCTAAAGTTGAATATTTACTCATACTGCTTGAGAAAAAATTACGCAAAGACTGATCGTAATCAGAATAGGCATACGAATATTTAAATAGTTTATCACTATTATTGGCTAAATCAAAATTTAATGACGATCTAAATACCAGGTTTTTGATGGGTGATATTTCCACAAAGACATTTCCAACCCAACGTTCTATCAGACTTTTTGGAACACTGTTCTCCACCATTGAATAAGGGTTTGTAACGTTCCGGAAGTTAGAGGAAGCTGCAATCTGCCCGCTTAAATCCTTGCCGTTTAAATTCACAGAACCTGCCGGGTAGCGTACAGGATCCCAGGGTGCCATGGCCAATGCTGCCGACAAAACAGAGGCACCGGGGCTTGAACTGTTATTCATGGCATTTCTTCCGGTGGAAGATTCAAAGGAGAGGTTCTCCCCAATTGTAAACCAGTTACGTACTTTGTGCGAGGAGTTTACCCGTAAGGTGAGGCGTTCAAAATTGGAACCGATAATTGTACCGTCCTGATTAAAATAACTGCCACTGATAGCATATTGATCTTTTTCAGTCCCACCATCAATGGATAAGTGGTAGTTTTGAATGAGCGCGTTCGAATTAAATACCTGATCCTGCCAATCGGTTTCTACTGTAGAATAATCCATTCCCGTAGGGTTAGCTGCCGATTTAACAACAGGAAAATACGGTGAGGTTCCTAAGCGATATGCCGACAACCATTTGTTGATGCCATAGTTTTTTAAATAGCTTTTCTCAGAAGCCACATTATTCAATGCAATCACAGTACTGACAAATTCATCGCGTTTCATTAAATCCAACTTCTTCCAACGGTTTTGAATACCGCTGTAGGCATTAAAGCTAATATTACTTTGTCCTACCTTTCCTTTTTTAGTAGAAACAATAATGACACCATTGGCACCACGCGAGCCATAAATGGCAGTGGCTGAAGCATCTTTTAATATCTCGGTAGATTCGATATCATTGGTGCTTAAAAAAGAAATATCATCCACAATCATTCCATCAACTACATAGATCGGGGAACTGCCGTTTATAGTACCGACACCCCGGATCCGAACCACAGCTGCCGCACCGGGTTGACCGCTGTTTGCATTTACGGTTACCCCGGCAGCACGACCTTGCAAGGCCTGGTCAATACCCGCAGCAGGAGTCTTTTGTAATTGATCGGCCTTAATGGAAGTTACCGATCCTGTCACATCACTTTTCTTCATAGAACCATACCCAATGGCTACTACTTCATCCAACATTCTTGAATCAGGCTCTAACGTAATATTTAAAACCTGACTGCCGGTGATTTCCTTAACCTGGTCCTTATATCCAATGTAAGTAAACGATAAGGAACGTCCCTTGGGAACACTAATGGTATACTTCCCATTCATATCTGTTATGGTTCCTGAGACAGCTCCTCCTTTAAGTACAATACTTACCCCGGGTAAAGGCAAATTATCCTCAGAGGCTTTGACTACCCCGGTCACTTCCCAGGTTTGAGCGGCTAATAATTGTGTTACAATGATACAACACCACAGTAAAATTGATTTTTTCATGTTATTTGATCTAATGATGAATATGCGTTTAATAATATTGAACATTGCAAAAATAATTAAAGAAACCCGTTGTCTAAAACATTTTACCTCACAAAAACTCACAATTCAGGGATTTTGTTTTCACACAACTACTACAAATTTTTATGTATTATCCTGTTATATTGACATTTAACTTAATTCATGTTCAACAACATGTTTTTAAGTCCATTTCAACATTGAATTTAGAGCTCTTTTCGGGTTTACTTCCAATTTATAGGAATGATTAACCAAACGTCAGTAGAGAAATTATTTCTCATTTCTTTTCCTGAAAATAGAAGCGATACGTTACACTTCCGATTTATCGCTCACCGGATACGCCCGATGCCTCATTCCTCATTCCTCACTCCTCACTCCTCACTCCTATTTAAACTTGAACGTCGCCGCTTTTCCACTTTGGCTATCCGTTGATATCCACACCTGGAATTCTCCCGGTTCAGTCCGTTTAATCATTTCGGCATTCCAGAATGAGAGTTGATCAGGAGTTAATGTGAAATTCACCGTCCTTGCTTCCCCTGCTTTCAGGTTGATTTTTTGGAATCCTTTTAATTCACGGACGGGTCGGGCCAGTGAACCCACCAAGTCACGGGTATACAGTTGCACTACTTCAGCTCCATCAGATTTCCCTGTATTGGTAATCGTACAGGAAACATGCAGTGCCTGTCCTTCTGACAACTCAGGCTGTGATAGGATTACATCCGAGTATTTAAAAGTGGTATACGAAAGTCCAAACCCAAATGGAAAGAGCGGACTGTCTCCTGCGTCCAAATGATAGCTGGTATTCCCCAACGAAGTCTGCCCGGCTCCTACCGGTATATTGTCAATTGTGACTATCTTTTCTGCCGGACGCCCTGTCATTTTATGCGCATAATAGATCGGGACCTGTCCCACCATGCGAGGCAAGGTGACCGGAAGCTTCCCGGATGGCACTGCTTTCCCGAATATCAGGTCAGCAAGCGCAGGTCCTGCCATGGTGCCTCCATGAAAAGCATACAATACTGCATCGGCTTCATCCAGTTGTTTCCCGATAGTCAAGGGGCGACCTGCCATGACTACCATCACAATCGGTTTTCCTGTTTTTTTCAAGGCTGTGATCAATTCAGGTTGTGCACCTGGCAGTGAAATATCCGCACGACAATGAGCCTCTCCGGAGAGTACTGCTTCTTCACCCACAAAGAGCAATATTACATCCGCTTTTTGGGCAGCGGCTACCGCCCTGGCAATGCCTTCCGGATTCATGTCCCGGCTATAAGTCAATCCTTTCTCTGCAATGACTTTTACCCGAGTACCATATTCCTGTTGAATGGCTGCCAGGGGAGTCACACTGTGACTCGGTTCGGCATCAAAGCACCAGGTTCCCAGTTGATCGGCCGGTGCATCGGATAATGGGCCTATAACGGCAACTGATTTCACAGCTTCGCCAAGGGGCAGCAGTTGATTCGTGTTTTTCAGTAATATCGCACTCTCACCGGCTGTTTGCTTCGCTTTCCGCAGGGCATCAAACGAGTAAAAAGGCAGGATAGGTTGTTCCAGTACATAGGGATTTTCAAACAGGCCCAGGTTGAATTTCATACGCAGGATATTTCTGACCGCTACGTCGATTTGCTTTTCATCCAGGATTCCTGATTTCACCAATTCCTCCCCATGGTTTATATAGGCATAGCTCATCATGTCCATGTCGACTCCGGCTTTAATCGCTTTTTGGGTCGCATCTTTCAGATCGGTACAAACCCCGTGTTTAATCATCTGCTCTATCGAAGCCCAGTCGCTGACCAATAATCCGGAGTAATTCCATTCCTTGCGCAGGATCTGATGGTTCAGGAATTCATTCCCCGATGAAGGCACCCCGTTGATATCATTAAACGAACACATAAAACTGGATACCCCGGCTTCTGCAGCTGCCTTAAAAGGAGGCAGGTAAACATCCCTCAGTTGTACTTCCGGAATCCAGGTAGTGTTATAATCCTTTCCCGATTCGGAGGCACCATATCCTGCAAAATGTTTTGCACAGGCTGCCATCGATGATGGGTCGGATAGCCTGTCACCCTGAAAGCCGTTGATCATGGCTACCCCCATTTGGGAAGTCAGGTAAGGATCTTCCCCGCAGGATTCGGCAATACGTCCCCATCGTGGATCCCGGGCAATGTCGATCATAGGTGCAAAGGTCCACCGGATACCGGTAGCGGTAGCTTCCACGGCAGCCACACGTGCCCCGGATTCAACCAATCGGGTATTCCACGTGGAGGCCTGGCCAAGGGGTATCGGAAAAATAGTTTTGAAACCATGGATAACATCACGGGCAAAAACGATCGGTATTCCCAACCGGCTTTCTTTCATGGCAATCCTTTGCAGTTCATTGGTTGTTTTAACATCCAGTTCATTCAGGATGGAACCCACATTGCCTTCTTTGATCCCGAACACCATATCCTTCGACAATCCGCTTCCGGTTAACTGGTTCATCTGTCCGATCTTTTCCTGAAGGGTCATCCGGGACAATAATTCATCAATTCTTTTCTCAACGCTATCCTTGCTTTGAACACAAGTGATACACACCGCGGTGAGCATTAAAATAAACAACTTCTTCCGTAACATACTATACCTTTATTTTATAAATGATTTCATTCCGGTTGTTTGTCCGCCCGCAAGCAGGCGGAATTTATGAAAGTCTAATTATGCACAGTTAGTGACTTTATTCGCACTGTACTGATTTTTCCATCATCTGACGGACTTCGGGTGGCATGGAAGTCTATCCTGAATCCAACCCACTCCTGATTTTCTTTGTTTCCTGCAATATTACCCACAAGAGTAGATCCTGAACTTATACGCTATGCATTCGCTGTATAAAAACCTTTCAAAGAAGGCATAAAGAGGGTATTTTGAGGGCAAGGAGGGGTTTACCTCTCCTTACCCCCTCTTTGCCCTCACTTTGCCCCCTCTATGCCCTATCTATACACTGAACAGATACAGACTGAATTCCGAAGACATACCTTTGAGAAAGTGCTGCAACGTCATGCCATTTTCCTTCAATCAGCGAAATTCAGTACAGATTCCACCTGTTGATCCAAAGGCAGGAACGAATAGGTTTGGGGTCGAAAAAAAAGAACGGATCGTTTAAACTGAAACCAGGAATTATTCCTGACACCTGTTTTTTAAACTCGGGAATTATATTCATTGCTAATTTTATCATCCGGAGTTTAAAATTGAATAATGCAAATTTATTGATATTCTCCAGTCAGCCCTAATTTTTTCCCTCACAAAAACTCAATTCAAATCCAAATCTACCACAACATTCCCACTACATTTGCACTTATAAAGATTTGTTTTTCTGATCATTATCATTATACATGTTGTAGAACATAAATCAACACGGATTATAACTAAAAAAAACGTGTAAAATTGAACTGAATTCATCTGAAAAATGGAGTACACTTTAAATTTATTTATTTTAACCACCTACTGCCTGCTATGAAAAAGTTCTACCATTGTATACTCTTTGTATTGTTAGTATTCCAGGGAAGTGTATTGGCGATCCAACCCTCGGTGCGAAATTTCAACCGGAAGGTTTCTATGGCCGGAACCCAAAACTGGCATATCGTCCAACACAGAAACGATTGGATGTATTTTGCGAATAACAAGGGCCTGCTGGAATTTGATGGCAACCGCTGGACGACGTATCCAATAAAAAACTACACCAATGTCAGGTCATTATATTACGACGAGCAAGCCGATCGGATCTATGCAGGGGCATTTAATGAATTCGGGTACTATGCCCGGAATGCTTCCGGCATCCTGAAATACCACACGCTGATTGATCAGATTAAACCTGCGGATAAAAACTTTACCGAAATATGGAATATCCACAAAATCGATAATGTCTTTTATTTTCAGGGAGACAAAGAGATCTTTAGCTACAAGAAGAATAAGATGAGCCGGTTTTCATTTAAAGACAAAATCGATTGCTCTGCGGATGTGAATAATTCACTGATTGTATCCAGCCTCCAGGAAGGACCTTCTTTTTTGAACGGGAACATGTTTATGAAATTTCCCAATGCCGATATCCTTCGGAATAAGAAGATATGCTCCATACTGCCTTTCGGGAAAACAAACATATTATTTGTTACCGACTTTTATGGCTTATTTATATTTAATGGCGAACGAGTGGAACCCTACAAAACAGATCTGGATGCTTTTCTGTCGGAAAACCAGGTATTCTGTGCAACCATCGAAGGGTCAAAGCTTGCATTAGGTACCGTGCGGGATGGGCTGGTGGTTAAAGACCTGATTACAAATACAAACCTGTTTTCGAATACATTTTCCGGGATGCAAAACAATACAGTATTAAGCATTGCTTTCGACCACCAGCATAACCTGTGGCTGGGCCTGGACAAAGGGATAGATTATATCCTGATTCATTCTCCGGTCTATGACTTGTTTGGGAACAGCCAGACTTTTGGGGCAGGGTATAGTTCTTTCATCCGTAAAAACACTTTATACCTGGGAACCAACCAGGGATTGTATGCCACTTCGTACCCGATTACCAGTATGCCAACGCCACAGCCAGTCAAACTGATTCCAAAAATGCAGGGACAGGTGTGGAGCCTGACCTTCATAGACAATACTCTTTTCTGTGGCACCGATCACGGGGCATTCATGGTTCAGGACAATACAGTAGCACAAATTCAGGGGATACCCGGCACCTGGGGTTTTCGCGAATTGCACCATGCACCGGGCTGTATACTGGGGTGCTCGTACCAGGGATTTTTCATTCTCAGAAAAACAAACGGGACCTGGAAATTATCCAATTTCCTCAAGGGGTTTACCGACACCGGCGGAATGTTCGAGGAAGATACGGATGGATGCATCTGGTTTAACCACTGGATTAAAGGGATCACCAGGCTCACCATCAATCCTACGATGGACAGTATTTCCAACGTGGAACGTTTCAATCTTCCTTTAATCTTCCCGACTAACCGGGATAATACCCTTTACAAGCTGGACAACAAAATCGTATTTTCCACCCAGAATGGATTTTTCAGCTACAACGATGCCACCAACCAGATCGACAAATCACTGGAACTTCAGAAGATCTTTGGTGTACCGACGCACTCTATCCGGTTGACCGAGTCACCCGGAGGCGATCTGTGGTGTACGTCCTTTTCGTTTATCGGGGCGGCTTTTAAACAGGCAAACGACACCTACAAACTTGATACCTTGTCGTTTTCATCATTAAAGAACAAACTGATCAGCGGGTTCGAACATTTTAATTATGTCAACGACAGCAATATCATTATCAGCACCGAAGATGGTTTTTCATGGGTTGATGTTTCAAAGACAACGCGGGAGAAAAGTATTTTTAAAGTTGCCATCCGGAATGTCTACCTGACCAACGAACGTGATTCGGTGGTCAGCGGCTATCAACGATCTGTGGGAAACAATCAGGTTCCGGAATTTGATCACATGCACAACTCTGTCCGGTTTGAATACGTGGCCCCCGAATACCGGAACGAAGCTGCTGTAACCTACAGCTACCTGCTCGATAAATACGATACCAAATGGTCGGCCTATACAGCGGGAAATTCAAAGGAATATACAAAACTGAGAAAAGGGACGTACACGTTCAGGGTCAGGGCAAAAAGCATGTTGGAAAGTGAACCCGCGGAGACTTCGTACGAATTTACCATACTGCCTCCCTGGTATGAAAGCAAGGTGGCCAATGGAGTGTATTTAATACTCTCCTGCATCCTGATTTACCTGCTCTTTGTTTATATTAAGACACACTCGGAAAAGGGGGCACGCGAGATGGAAGCACGAAAGGAGCTGGAGCTCAAGGAACAAGGGAAGCGTTTCGAAGATGAGGCTAAAGAAAAAAGAAAGGAAATCATTGAATTAAAGAACCAGCGGCTGAATTATGACTTACGGCATAAATCACAGGAATTGGCGAGTTCAACGATGAATTTGATCCGAAAGAATGAAATCCTGCTGGAGATTTCGCAAAACCTGACAAAGGTTTCCACTGAAATTGCCGGGCATTCTGAGCCAACATCCATCCTGAAAGGAATCGGTAAAATGCAGGACGAAATAAAACATAACATCGAACATGATAATAACTGGAAACGCTTTGCTGAGAACTTCGACCTGGTATACGAAAACTACCTGATGCGCCTCAGCGAGCGTTACCCCAGCCTGACCATGAGCGATAAAAAGTTATGCGCTTACCTGAAAATGGACCTGTCTTCCAAGGACATTGCCCCGTTGCTCAACATGTCATTCCGCAGTGTCGAAATGAGCCGTTATCGCCTGCGTAAGAAAATGGAACTCGACCGGGAGATTAACCTCTCCGAATACCTGCAGAACTTTTAAGGGCAAACAGTTCAACAGGCATTATTAGGATTAGTACTTGTAGATTTTTTAGACGAGGGGCACAAGTGCATTTTGTCAGTCACTTCGGAGGGTCAATCATTCCGTATAAATCTTAAATCCTGTTATATTTCGGGTCACCTGCTGTAAAACATGAAAAAAATCCCGGAAAATCAGGTTTTTTTAGGTTAATTTGTAGGTTCATACTCAACTAATAAAATATTTATATGACCCCAACTGAATTAAAAACTGCCTTTCAGAAAGCTTACCATCAGGAAGCTGATGCAGTGTACTTTGCACCCGGACGTGTAAACCTTATCGGAGAACATACCGACTATAACGGTGGTTCTGTTTTTCCATGCGCATTGAGTTTTGGGACTTATCTGTTGCTACGTAAAAACGGAGGCAAAACAGTCAGGTTTCGTTCATTGAATCAACCTGAAGTGATTGAACTGGGTTTAGACCAACTTACGACTCCGCTGGACAAGGTCTGGGCTAACTATCCACTGGGTGTTTTTGCCCAATTTATCAAGCGCGGTATCGAGATAAACGAAGGATTTGATATTTTAATCTGGGGTGACGTTCCTAACGGAGCCGGCCTGTCATCATCAGCAGCCCTGGAAGTAGTGACTGCTTTTGCATTGAACGACCAACTGGGAGCCAACTTTAACCGGACGCAACTGGCACAGATCGGACAGAAAGCGGAACATGAATTTGCATTTGTGAACTGCGGGATCATGGATCAGTTTGCTTCGGCAAACGGGGCTAAAGACCACGCGATTCATTTAAACTGCGACACCCTGGAATTTGAACTTGTTCCCGTAAAACTGGAAGGAGTTAAGATCCTGATATCAAACACCCGCAGCCCACACAAACTGGACTCCGGTGCTTACAACCAACGCGTAGCAGAATGCAAACTGGCAGTAGAACAGCTGAACAAAGTACGTCCGTTGAAATACCTGGCTGAACTTAGTGAAGCTGAATTCAAATCGATCGAATCGGCTATCACCGATCCTATCGCCCTTAAACGTGCCCGCCACGTAGTGAGTGAAGTACAGCGGACATCCGATGCCGTAAAAGCATTGAAAGCAGGCGACCTGGTGAAATTCGGCAAACTGATGAATGCATCTCACGTCTCTTTACGCGACGATTACGAAGTTACAGGCCCTGAACTGGACACAATGGCCGAGGAAGCCTGGAAAATTGATGGTGTGATCGGATCACGTATGACCGGAGGCGGCTTTGGTGGTTGTACGGTTTCGCTGGTAAAAGACGAAGCAATCGATACATTTATCGACAAGGTAGGAAAAGCTTATGAAGCCAAAACAGGTATCAAACCGGAGTTTTATATCGCCGAGATTGGGAATGGAGCGTGTAAATTGTAAGAGAACCCCTAACCCCTAAAGGGGAATTATGCAAGTTCGGCTTCATACTTCCCCTTTTTTGTTTAGAAGATGGTTTTAAAAAAATAAAGTTTGAATTGAATAAAAGAGACGAAGTAACCTCAATTCCCCTTTAGGGGTTAGGGGTTCTTATTTAAAACACATTATTTATGAAGACAGTAAAAGAATTACAAATCGAACTGGACGGCAAGCCGGTTTCGCTATACACACTTTTCAATAAGAAAGGCATGTCGGTGGATATTACCAATTACGGGGCAAAGATACTCCGCCTGATAGTTGCCGATAAGAACGGGAAGTTTGATGACGTGGTGCTTGGATTCGATACCCTGGAAGAGGTCATGGAAAAAGAGATCTATTTTGGAGCGATTTGCGGGCGTTTTGCAAACCGGATAAAGAATGGCAAGTTTACCTTGAACGGAGAGAAATATCAGCTTCCTGTGAACAATGGGACCAATTCCCTGCACGGGGGTATTCACGGGTACAATGAAAAAGTATGGACCGTAAAAACAGTGACTCAACAGGAATTGGTGTTGACCCTTTTTTCACCGGATGGTGAAGAGGGATATCCCGGCAACCTGAGTATTACAGCCACCTACTTTTTATCGGACGAAAACGAATTGAAAATCCATTACGAAGCAACGACCGATGAGACTACCATCATCGGGTTGACCAACCACTCCTACTTTAATCTGAAAGGGGCTGGAAACGGAACTATCCGTAACCACCGGTTACAGGTGAATGCCGATTTCTACACGGTACTGGATGAATCGTTCGCTTTGACCGGCGAAATACGACCAGTGGAAGGTACTCCGTTTGATTTCCGCACACCGGTCACAGTAGACGAACGGGTCGATGATGCTGCATTCGTACCCGGATGGGGATTGGATAACAACTGGTGTATCCGCAAGCATCATGCCGGCGAACTGGCATTGGCAGGAATCGTATACGAACCTGAGAGTGGACGGAAAATGGAAGTATTGACCACACAACCCGGCTTACAGGTTTATTCAGGAAACTGGATTGAAAATGTGACCGGCAAGGAAGGGAAGAAATACGACCGTCAGGATGCTATCTGCCTGGAGACACAAGGTTTCCCGAATTCACCGAATATCGCACATTTCCCAAGTCCCGTACTGCGTCCGGAAGGGAAATACGACGAGTGGTGCGTGTATAAATTCAGTGCAGAATAAAGGATTTACCATTTTCTCATTTACCATTTTAAAAAGAATAGCCAATCAGAGATCAGGAATGATTCTGATTGGCTATTTTGCTTCAACTTATTACGAAAGGATGATACTTCGTTATGGCAAAACGAGGAGTAAAAGTTTTTCACCCTGTAAAACAGCTATTTAATCGAATAGTTTATTTTTTTGCCTGTATACAATCTTTCAGGTAGTTCGGATCCTGGTCGGGGGTACGCATGCCGGCGACTTCGAGGGCTTTGAGCACAAAGACATTCCAGGAGAAGACCCGGGTACTGGGCCACCAGCAGTTGGGAACACTCAGGTCGTAGGGCAGGAACTCATGGCTGAAGGGTTCATCGGGGTTCAGGGTGATTTCTGTTGTGAGCCGGTCTTTGATACGTTTTTCGGCAGGTTTCCAGCCATGCTTCATGCCGGCAATGTACCCGCATATTTCTTCCCGCATCCAGCTGCCTGCATTGTAATAGATGCCGTTATCCCAGAACAGGTTGGGTGAGAAGGGTTTGTCTTTATTCGTAAAATACAGGTTCTTCACATGAAAGATCAACGGTGAATAGCCTTGTTTCGTAGGGACTTTATCCAACGTGTTGTTCACCATCTCCGAGGTCAGGATGGGTTCGTTGAAGAGCCACAGGGATACAAATTCTGGCAACAAGGCATTGAAGGTAATGACATACGGATATGCCTTGTTGTCGATGAGATACCCTCGTTTTTTATCATAGAAAGCCCGGTATCCTGCATTTGCTTTTTCGATGAATTCATTGGTAACCGGCATACCCAGCTCTTTGGCAACACGAAGCGTAACGGCAAGCATTCCCTGGTTGACGGCCAGGTTGGAAGTCCGGTTGGGGTATTCCACGCAGTCATTTTGTCCCAATACAAACCGGGCACTGCTGATACCATCGCCATCAGAGTCAATTTCATTCAGGATATACCGGAAAGCTTTGGTGATTTTATCCATGGGCGGAGGCGTTCCATAGAGCCGTTTGTTGACCAATGCAAACCAGAGGAATTCGAGGGTGGCATCATTTCCTTTCAGCTCCTTGCTGCCCATGGAAGGGGTAATAATGGTTCCGATGGTCCCCGCCTCATTTTGGGTAGCTGCCCATTCGTTGAAAATGCTTACACTGCTTTCCTTGTCGTAGGTACCCATCAGGCTCCAGAAGGAGTCGCGGTTGTACATGTCCGGGGCATAATTGATGCTGGGCACACTGAGGGGTTTGAAGTTCCCGGCACCGGTGATCCACATCAGCATCTGGTAACACGAGTATAGGCATTTCTCTTCGACAGTACCCCTGAACCGCAACCCATCAGCCAGGGAAACCTGGGAAGCAAGACGCACATCGTGCAGGGTTGGTTTTGCAGGTGCCACAAAGATAAAGGTCCGTTTGGTATTCTGAGCTCCCGAAAGAAGTTGATGATAAGGCTGTTCATGGGCTATGGAGCGGATAACTTCCAGATCTTTTATTTCCAGGGAATAGGGTGTACCCGTTTTTAGGTTCGAGGCGGCTATCAGCAGGTTCGTTATTCCACCTTCGGTATTGGCGATGAAAACAGTTTCTTCCTGATCGGTCCAGAGTAAGGGAGATGACGGGATATTGGTCTGGTAATGGAATCCCTGCACATCGTTGCCCGTGGTGCCTTCATTTTTCCAGAGTCTTAATGACACGGGGAAGGCAGAACGGTGTTTGAAGCGGATGGTGTAAAACCCATCAGGCAAGGGATAAGGTAACCGGAAACCCGCCATATCGGAAGTTGCTTTATTGCCTTGAATGGTATAAATCCCTTTTTCATTGGTCACCACTGCCCCGTTGTACGATTTCCATTCGGTGAGTAAAGGAGTTTTAAACGATATCCTTTTATCCGGATGATTGAAATCGGATAATTCACCAAAGGTGAGCCGGACATAATTATCCACATTGTTACGATCCTCCTGCGAAGCAATACGGTACAGGTTGGCATCACAAATCTCCTGAATGGCACGGAACCCCACCCCGCCCGTTGAAGGACGGCGACGGATATTGCGTGTCCAGAGGTTGCGGTTGCCGGCATCAGTCAGCAATCCGACAGCCAGTGTATCCCCAATCATGTATCCGGCAACCGGGTAAGATTCATGGGCAATGCCGCCTTTGTTATTGGCATTGTCGAAACTCCAGAAACGGGAAGGTATTTCAGGAGAGTCCAACGAAGAACTTACGGAATAGTACAAGAGCGAAAGATTCATCTGGTGCAAGTCAATGCGTTTCTCGACTACCTGTTTATTGACCAGCTCATAGGTTACCCGAATAAATAAATCAGTTTCCAGGTTGGGTAGCTTTACCACTCCCGAGAGAATGATTCCTGAAGCATTCTGAATGGCTGAAGTGCACTTCCAGTTGGTGACAGTTTCCCTTATGGAATGATCTTCGTTTTCAACAGTAATATTTAACTCCCCCGTTTTCATCTGGGTGGATACAGGAATGGAACCATAAAAGAGGTCGACATAAAAGCCTTTTGCGGAATCTCCTTTGAGTTTCAGGTTCAGCTCACTGGCTGAAAGGGAGGAGATGATTATAAGTAAAAGGAGAATTATAGGGCTAAGTTTTAGTTTCATAGGATGGTAGTTTAGATATGTATTTGTCTGAAAAATTATTTATAATTACAAATCAAGAAAATGCTCAAAGCTACTTCGTACGCTTTGAGGTTTGTTCATTTGAGGTTTATTCAGTACTTCTTGATAACTTTTGATATATAGTATTTCCCACTGGAAGTAGTGATTCGAAGGATATAAAAACCATTTGGAACAGTCAACTGAACAGTAGGAGAAGCATCGGAAGTACTAAAAACACTTTTGCCAAGCAGGTCATAGATTTCTTTCCGGGCTATATTCTCGCCGGTTGGGAGAGCAATTTTAAATTCAGTATTAAAGGGGTTCGGGAAAACTTTCAGGGTGGCAATGGTGGTATCGGGTTTCTGGACTTTCAGGGTAAAGAGAGTTGGTAAAAGCTTGATGAGTGCCGGCGAAAGCTCATTGTCATAAATCCTTACTTCATCCACCGATCCTGTAAAATTATACAGTGATGTCCCTTCGTCCTTGCGTGCAATGGTCAGGCTTTTCTGGGTATTCTGAATAAGTCCGGTTTGAGGTTTAAAGGCAGACAGGACGCCATTGCGGTAAAGTTCCGTAGAATACCCGGTATAAACAACA
>Ga0302205_10000674_pt1 | contig 13834 bp, 5 predicted proteins | sample II_Fen_E1_3_FD_194582 | JGI IMG/M metagenome (GOLD analysis project Ga0302205, IMG submission 194582) | Peat permafrost microbial communities from Stordalen Mire near Abisko, Sweden - II_Fen_E1_3 | ecosystem: Environmental > Terrestrial > Soil > Wetlands > Permafrost | place: Sweden: Abisko...
GCCCGCGCTTGTCCAAGCGAGTGAACGACTCACCGCAGCCGAAAATCTTTTCGTCGGGCGAAAGCGAAAAAACCGGATTGATGGAACGGCTGTTGTCCACGCCTCTTTTAATGAAGTTGAACGGCAGTACCTTTACTTGTGAGGAATCGTTGTCGGCCCAGCGCCAGGTATGAGTCAGCACCCGACCTGCAGCATTTCGCAACGTGATCCGGAACGGATTCATTTCAACATCCACACTTCCGAATGCGTTCTTGTACGTTACACCGCCGGGAATGGCCGAACATTTCCAGGAACGATCAATGGCGGGTTCCCCCACCAACATGGGAGAATTAAAGGGTTTGGGTTCCACCGGTGTGGTTAGCATTCGGATACGAACGGTACGCGGAGATACGAAGTCTATTGAAAAACGCAGCTCGGGGTTCTGTTCGTAGGCAGCACCCGGAAAATCCAGCATTTTGAGATCTTGAGGCAGAATGGTATTCACATTGAACGCCTGGCGGGTATACAGCGTCGTCCGCTTCCAGGAAATGGTGCCCTTGGCAGTGGTCGGATTAAAAGAGACTACTTTGTCGGCAAAATAGAACGTGTTCCTGAAGTTGGCGAAATCGGCACTCATGTCCACGGCGTCGCCCAGGATGCGCGAATTCTGTGCAGTTACCAAAAAACAAGAAACGACCAAGCCTAGCAGGCAAGTACATAGTTTTTTCATGGCATACAATTTAACGGTGCAAATATAACCCAAGCAATCCGACCGAATAGGCTCAAATGTTCACAATAGAGGTCGCTTATTGATATTCTTCTATTCCGTGAACTTCTTTTTGTACTCGTTGGGGCTTTGCCCAAATTCATCCTTGAAATACTTCCGAAAATACTTGGGATCGTTGAACCCGACCTGGAAGGCCACTTCATTGACGAACAGCTGGCTCTTTTCCAACAAATCCGCGGCACGCTTCAAACGAATGAAACGGATGAATTCCGAAGGCGTCTTGTCGGTAAGCGCCAGGATTTTTTTGTAAAAATACACCCTGCTCATGCCCATGTCGCGGCAAAGGTCTTCCACCAGAAACTCCGGATTGGAGATGTTTGCTTCCACCAATGCCACCGCTTTCCGTACAAACTTCTCATCGAGCGACGTTATTTCGATTTCGCCCGGTGTGACTTCCACTTTCTTGCGGAACTGCTCCCGCGTCTTCCGCTGCCGCTCAATGATGTTGTTCACCTTGAGGGAAAGCATTTCCATATTGAACGGTTTGGCAATATAATCCTCGGCACCCGCCTCCAACCCCCGGTACTTGTTTTCGTCCCCAGCCTTGGCGGTGAGCAATATAATAGGTATGTGCGAAATCCGCATGTCGTGTTTCACCAGGCGGCAAAGCTCGAGACCGTTCATCTTGGGCATCATCACATCGCAAATGATGATGTCGGGCACGCGATCCAGAATCATCTTGAAGGCCACTTCCCCATCGGGAGCTTCCAACATTCGAAACGTGTCGTTAAACAAAGCCGTGATGAAATGGCGGAAATCTTCGTTGTCGTCCACCACGAGCATCAACGGCAATTTGCTTTTTTCATCCGCATGCAGCTTCACCTCTTCGAAAGCAACCAACTCCTCAGGCATTGCAATGGTCTGGGTAATGATTTCCTCGTTCAAATGCTGAGTGACCGGCAACAACAAGGTAAAGGCTGAACCCTTGCCAAGCGTGCTCTTCACGCTGATGTCCCCCTGATGCAGCTTCACATACTCGCTCACGATGTGCAGGCCCACACCCGTACCGGTCTGGTTCGCATTGTCCGGATGCTCCACCCGGTAAAACCGTTCGAACACCTTCTGCAAATCGGACTCCGGAATGCCGATGCCCGTATCTTTCACCGTGATTTCCAAGAACTTCTTGTCTTCGATGGGTGATTGGCTCAAACTCAGCAGCACATCGATCTTACCCCCGTTTTTCGTAAACTTGAACGCATTTGAAAGCAAGTTGTAAACGATCTTCCGAAGTTTTTCCTGGTCGAATTCCATACTCAACTCCGTCAATGCGGTCGAGAAAGAGAAATGGATGGACTTTTTATTGGCCAATTCCGTAAACGAATAGCAAATGTCCCTTACAAAAGCAACCACATCCCCCACCGAAATGTTCAACGTATCCTTCTGCACGTCCAACTTTCTGAAATCCAGCAATTTATTGACCAGATCCAATAAATTGTACGCGTTCCGTTGAACCGTTTCCAGAAGCGATTTGTCACTCTCCTTGCGTTCCTCCTGTAACATCTTTTCTACCGGACTGATAATCAGGGTTAAAGGCGTTCGGAATTCGTGGCTGATGTTGGTGAAGAACCTAAATTTCATCTCGTCTATTTCGTGCAGTTGCCTGGCATCGCGAATACGCTGCTCGTTGTCGAACGCCGTTTTCTGCTTACGCATCTTGAAATCGAAGTAGAACCATAACCCATACAATATCAGCAAGATATAAATCATGATGGCCCACCAAGTCCACCAGAACGGCGGTTTGACAACCAACTTTAGGCTTAAGGGCACTTGGCTCCAAACATTGTCGTTGTTGCTGGCATAGACCTGGAGTTCATAGTTGCCCGGATACAGATTGGTATACGTGGCTGAACAAACGCCACCGCGGGTATAGATCCACTCGTCATCGAAACCTTTAAGTTTATATCGGTAATTGTTTTTCTCCGGATGAATGTAACTCAATGCCGAAAAGAAGATGGTGAAATTGCGCTCGTCATAATGAAGAATGAGTTTCTTCAAATGCGTTATGGAAACGGGCAACAATTTTCGGTTGTGGAATTTCTCACCGGCACTGATGTCTGTGTTTCCGATTGCCAGGCCGGTGAAACGAGGATTCGGTACAATTCGGTTGAAACGGATGGATTTGGGATCGAACATCGAATAGCCTTTGGTAGTGCCAACAAACAAAATCCCCGAACTGTTTTTGTACAGCGAATTCTGATTGATGATGGAACTGGGCAGACCGTCGTTTTCATCGAAGGAAACCACTGAACAAACCAACTTCCCGTTTTCCTTTTTTGGATAAATGCAGGCTAAACCGTTACGCGTTCCGACCCAGATGTTGCCGTCGTTGTCTTCCAAGAGAGAAACAACCTGATCGCTGGGCAAACCATTGTTTTTAGTCAGGTACTGCATGGTTTTGGTAGCAGTGTCAAAGATGTTCAAACCGTTGTCAGTGGCAATCCAAAGCAATTTTCGACGATCCAGAATGGTGTTGTAGACAATGGGGTTCGAAAGTTTGTTCCGTAGAATGGTATCACCAAAAGCAGAGGAAATGGAGTTTGTCCTTGTATTCAAAATATCCACTCCGGTAATGGTGCTAAGGTACATTTGGTTATTTTCACCGGTCCACATGGATAAAATGATGTTGTTGGAAAGTCCGGGCATGTTTCCGATGTCGTGACGTTGGAAAATCGTCCTGGTTGGATCCAATCGGTCAACACCGCCTCCAAGCGTAGCAATCCAAAGATTGTTTCCCTGATCGACCCCCAAACCATAGATACTTTTATTTGACAAGGAGTTGGGATTGTTCACTTCGGGTTGATAATGAATAAACCGTCCGTTTTTCAATTGGTTAAGTCCACCCATATAGGTTCCGAACCACATCGAACCAGTACGATCCTGCGTCATGGAGATGACGATGTCCGAAGAAATACTGGACGGATTGTCTTTGAGATGCCTGTAAATCGTAAACGATTTGGCCTTTTTATTCCATTGCAGCAAGCCGTTTCCATTGGTTCCAATCCAAAGATCACCGCCCTTATCCTGGTACAAAACATTGCAATCCTTTGTTTCAAGATCTGGTTGATGGAAATAGAACAAAGGCGTTTTATTGAACTTAAACATTCCTGGATGGTAGAAGGATACGCCATTTTTATAGGTGCCTACCCAAACCACACCGGAATTGTCGCAAAACAAACTGATGCAGGAGTTCTGACTGATGGAATTGGGGTTCATCGGATCGTTTCGCAGCACCGTAATGGCGTCTGTTTGATCGTTCAGAATATTGATGCCTCCATGGTCTGTCGCAATCCAAACTTTACCTGATTTGTCTTCCGTTAAATCCCTGACCAGATCGGAGGATATCAATTGATCGGTTGGAGATTTGAAATCCTGACGATTATTGCCGAAATAAACCCAACCTGATTTGTTAAAATCAAACTTTAAAACGCCTTTGTCAGCCAATCCTGGAAATACCCAAGGATTACCCTTTGAATCCACAAAGAGTCTTTTTGTAATAATGGCACCTTGGTTGTTATCTTGAGCATAACTGTTTCTGAAGTCCACTTTGTTGAGTTTCTCATTGTAACGTTCCAGCAATCCGGATTGATGGAGTATCCAACAGTATCCGTTCGCACTCTTCATAGCCGTAACAACACCAGGTCTCACATCGTTGTTGTTGGCAGATTGCCTGAACTGTTTCAGTTCTTTGGATTTAACCACATATTTCCAGACACCATTGTTCAAGCTGAAAAAATAGAAATTCTTCTCCTTGTCGATTTCCACCAAACTCGGAACGAAATTCACACCAAGTGCCTTCAGATAAGGTCTTAAATCCCGAATAAACAGCTCAGAATGAACATCGTAAACGACAGCTGATTGATAGCCGGTCAACCACAGATTTCCAAGGAAATCTTCCTGAATGTACGGTACGGAATTATATAAGGGGCTGTTCGGATTGTTTTTGGACGACAGAAACACTTTGACCTGATAGCCATCGTACCTGTTCAGTCCGAAGTTGGTACCAAACCACATGAATCCGCGAGAGTCCTTGAATATGGATTCGATCTGATTGTTGGAAAGGCCATGTGTATTGTCCAGACGCGAAAAATTATAGGTTTCCGCAGATAACATCAAAGGGAAAAGCAGGAAAAGCAGGAGGAAGTATCGTTTCATGATACAGATTTCGGGTATTCAAAAATTCTTCCTCAAATATACTTCATTTTGTAGTCTGAAAGTAACGGTCAAGTACTCAGTTATCAAATCAGCCCCCTACCGGTTACATTTGGCCCCCCTTGGTTTACATATGCTCCTCTGCTGGATAACATCCTTCCACCCCGTTGTGATCGTTTGGATGTACTTTTACCATGTTTTAGAATCTGATCAAACGAACCATGAATCGAACCCTATTTTTCGCGTTGCCCTTATTGCTGGCATTATTTTGCGGTTGCAACAACACCTTGTATCGTAAGACCGATGACGGCATTCGGATTTCGCTGACACAATCCCGGAATACGGACACCAAGAGTATTCGGCTTCAAGTGATCACCGACGACATCATTCGAGTTTCCGCTTCTCCGGATCGATTGCTTCAAGATCCAAAAAGCCTCATCACGGCCTATGAAAACACTAAAAAAGAGGGTTGGAATGCCGTACAAAATGGTGATAAGATTCAGCTGACCACTGCTCATCTCAAGGTAACGGTTTCGATGAGGACCGGTGAAATTTGTTTTGCCGATTCAACCGGAAAAGTTCTATTGAAGGAAAAAATCGGCGGCGGTAAAAAGTTCAGTCCCATTACCATTGACGGTACAACAGCATGGACATTCCGACAGGAATTCGAATCCCCGGCCGATGAAGCCTTTTATGGACTTGGTCAGCACCAATCGGACGAATTCAATTACAAGGGTAAAAATGAAACGCTGTACCAGTACAACACCAAGGTTTCGGTTCCGTTTGTGGTTTCCAGCAAGAATTACGGAATTCTCTGGGACAATTATTCACTGACGCGCTTTGGTGATCCTCGCCCCTATGCCAACATGGACCAGTTTCGTCTATACGACAAGAACGGTCAGGAAGGCGGATTGACAGCGACTTATATGATTGGGAAAGATCCGAAAAATATCTTTGTTGAACGCAAGGAAAACACCATCGACTACGAAAATAATGAGACCATCCTGAACTTTCCGAAAAATTTCCCCTTCTACAATTCCGCCATCAAGTGGGAAGGCGAAATCCAACCCAAGGAAAGCGGATTGTTCCATTTCATCCTATATTATGCCGGTTACACCAAAGTGTATCTGGACGACAGTTTGGTAGTGGCCGAACGTTGGCGTACCGCTTGGAATCCGAACAGCTATAAATTCACGGCCAATCTGGAAAAAGGCAGCAAGCACAAACTCCGGATTGAATGGATGCCTGACGGGGGTTCTTCCTACATCAGCCTGAAAGCCCTGAGTCCGGTTTCAGCCGAAGAACAGAACCGCCTTTCGCTCTGGTCTGAAATGGGCAGGCAGATCGATTATTATTACGTCCATGGCCAAAACGCCGATCAGGTTATCAGCGGTTACCGTACTTTGACCGGAAAAGCGCAAGTGATGCCCAAATGGGCCATGGGTTACTGGCAGAGCCGCGAACGTTACAGGACGCAAGATGAATTGTTGAGCAATTTACGGATGTTTCGCCAACAGCATTTCCCCATCGACAACATCGTTCAGGACTGGTCGTATTGGAAAGAAAACAGTTGGGGAAGCCACGAGCCCGACACCGATCGTTTCCCCGACATGGCAGGCATGGTCAAGGAAGTGCACGACTCCAGCGCTCGGATCATGATTTCCGTATGGCCCAAATTCTATATTGCCACGGAACATTACAAGGAATTCGCCGACAAAGGCTGGATGTATCAGCAAGCCGTGAAGGACAGCGTACGTGACTGGATTGGCAAAGGTTACATCGGCTCCTTTTACGATTCGTACAGTGACGGTGCCCGCAAACTTTTCTGGGATCAAATGAATGAACACTTGTTCGTCAAAGGGTTTGATGCTTGGTGGATGGATGCTTCCGAACCCGATATCCTTTCAAATTCCAGCATGGACTATCGTAAGAAGCTCATGAACCCCACTGCATTGGGTTCTTCCACCGAATATTTCAATGCCTATGGCCTGATGAACGCAAAAGGCATTTACGAAGGCCAACGGAGCACCAACAACGACCAACGCGTCTTTTTGCTAACCCGCTCCGGCTTTGCAGGTTCCCAACGGTACGCCGCCTGCATTTGGAGTGGCGACATCGGCACCCGTTGGGAGGACATGAAGGCTCAGATTTCGGCCGGCATGAATTTCTCCATTTCTGGGAATCCCTATTGGACGATGGACGACGGTGGATTTTGCGTCGAAAAGCGTTTTGAAAAGGCCAAGGAGGGTTCTGAGGACCGTAATGAATGGCGGGAACTCAATGTGCGTTGGCATCAGTTCGGTGCATTCGCACCACTGTTCCGCAGCCATGGCCAGTTGCCATACCGGGAGCCGTGGAACATCGCACCGGTGGGATCTCCTGCCTACAAAGCCTTGCTTTATTACACCGAATTGCGCTATCGCCTGATGCCCTACATCTACACGCTTGCCGGCAAATGCTTTTTTGACGATTACACCATCATGAGGCCCTTGGTCATGGATTTCGGCAGCGATACGAAAGCACTGAATATTGGAGACCAATACATGTTCGGTTCTCAATTGATGGTTTGTCCGGTATATTCCTACAAGGCACGAAACCGTTCGGTTTATTTTCCAGAAAAAACGGGTTGGTACAGCTTGTACGACGGTTCTTTCGAAAAAGGCGGCAATCGTCTTTCTGTTGACGCTCCCTTCGATCGAATGCCGGTTTATGTGGCCTCAGGCAGCATTCTGACCACTGGTGCTCGAATTGAAAACACGACGCAACCTCAAAACGACCTGACCATTTACGTTTATGCCGGCCGTGACGGTGCGTTCAACCTCTATGAAGATGAAAATCTGAATTACAATTATGAAAAGGGCGCCTGTTCCAACATACTCTTCAAATGGGACGATGCTGCCAGAACACTAACGATTTCGGATCGTAAAGGTTCGTTCAAAGGCATGATACCTGAACGAGATCTGAACGTCATCCTCGTTGGTCCAGATAAACCAGCAGGTTTGGATGTCCCCGGTCAAGGTACGACCATCCACTATGCTGGAAAACAACTGTTTTTGATTTTAAAATGAACTATTAACTAAGTGATGCGTATCGATATGAACATTTATACGACAGACAACAACTCATTCAATATGAGATTTTTGGAAAATGCAGTAGTAGTCATCGAAAAAAACATGGCTATAACCGACTTTAACATGGATCTGTTCTCAGGCAATCTGAATATGTCCAAGTCCTCCTTGTATCGCAGGATCAAGTCATTGACGAAGCTTTCTCCAAACGAATTCACAAAGAACATTCGTTTGAAGCATGCTTGTCAGTTGCTGAATGACCAACGACTTAATATATCTGAAATCGCTTATGCGGTGGGGTTCTCCGATCCGAAATACTTCACCGCCTGTTTCAAGATTGCATACGGAATGACTCCGACTGAATACTTGAAAAAGTTACGGGAAGAACGTTCAGAAAAGACTGCTGTTGGTTATTAGTTTTTACTTCGTTTTTATTTCCAGTACTGCTTTCGGAAGTCTGGCCCCATGGGCTTTCAGTTTAATGACGCCTTCCTCACCATTGCTTTGAACAATGACCAGGCATTTACCGTTGTACATCCGGCGTTCCGGGTTCTTCAGGCAGACGTGGTCGTTTTGATTGCCGTTGTCTGTTCCGACTATGGAGCCAGCGCCATCAATGGAGAACATCATGTCTTTATCGGCGGTCGGCAGCACATTTCCATCCTTATCCACCAGTTCGACGGTGACAAAAATCAAGTCTTTGCCGTCGGCCTTGATTTTCTTGCGATCGGGAGTCAAGCGAATCTTGTCTGCTTTGCCGGCGGTCTTTATTTCTTGTGTCAGAACGACCTGGCCGTTTTTGCGGGAAACCGCCCTGAGCGTACCCGGTTCATATTTGACGGTCCACATCACGTGCAAGTCATCCCCAACTTTGCTCCGTTTGCCCAGCGATTTGCCGTTCAGGTACAGTTCCACTTCGCTGGCGTTGTTGTAATACGCCCAAACATCGATGGTCTGCCCTTTTTTCCAGTTCCAATGCGGAAAAACATGCAAGACATTGTCCGTGGTCCATTCGCTTTGATACATGTAATAAATATCCTTGGGGAAGCCAGCCAAGTCGATGATGCCGAAGAAGGAGCTGCGGGAAGGCCACCAATACGGCGTCGGTTCGCCCAAATAGTCGAACCCAGTCCAAATGAACTGGCCGGCAATGTTCGGCGATTTCTTGATGATTTTCCAGGTTTCTTCGTGGGTGGAACCCCAGGGTGCATGGCAGTTGTCGTAAGCCGAACATTGCTGGGAAGGGTTGGAGAAGGGTTTGTCCCAGCTTTCGGGCCAGATATTCATTTTCGTGGACGGATTCATATAGAAATCCCTGCTCATGAGGGCTGAAACCGATTCGGTCACGATGAAGGGTTTGCCCGGGAAACGTTTCGGCACTTCCTTGAATTCATTCTGATGGTAGTTGTAGCCAATCACATCCAGACCACCGGACTGGAACAATGGATTGTTCACGTCGGTGACGTTGCAGGCGGCTGTCACAGGACGGTTCGGATCAAGTGAGCCCACGATTTCGGCCAACCGTTGCGTTATCAAGGAATACAGTTTGGCCGTGCCCGATTTCAGGTCCTCGGCCGTAATGTTTTTCTTGGCATTGAGCAGGATGTTGGCTTTCTGCAAATCCATCGGCTCCGTATCACCTCCGGGCCATTGTTCGCCCACCTCGTTACCGATACTCCAAAGAATGACGCAAGGGTGGTTGCGGTCGCGCAGGACCATATCGGTCAAATCCTTTTCGTACCATTTAGCAAAGTCTTTGGAATAATCGAAAGGTGTTTTCTGCTTGCTCCAAACGTCGAAGGCTTCGTCCATGACGATGAATCCCATTTTGTCGCAGAGGTCCAGCAGTTCGGGTGCGGGTGGATTGTGGGAGGTACGGATGGCGTTGCAGCCCATGGCCTGAAGGATTTCCAACTGGCGTTCCAAAGCGCGGGTATTGATGGCAGCTCCGAGTGCGCCCAAGTCGTGGTGGTTGCAGACACCGTTGATTTTGATGGGTTCGTCGTTCAGGAAAAAGCCTTTCTTAGGATCGAAACGGAAATAACGGATGCCCACATGTGTGACGTATTCATCCATTTGTTTGCCTTTGACAAACAGGCGGGTGGTCACCGTATACATGTTGGGGTCATTGAGCCTCCAAAGTTTGGGTTTGTCCACTTGGAAATGCAGGCTGAGTTTTCTTACGGAATTCGCCTGCATATCGATTTTACCTTCCATGATTCCAACTTCACGACCAATCTTATCTTGCATGATTTGTTCCACCATAACGGTTTCCTTTGCCTTGGTCGTATTCTTGATTGTTGTAACGACAATGACCTTTGCGTGCGCTTTCGAAACTTCAGGGGTAGTGACATAAGTACCCCATTGGTCCACGTGGATGGCATGCGTCAGCACCAGACGGACATTGCGGTAAATGCCGGAACCCGAATACCAACGGGAATTGGGTTGTTGAGAATTGTCCACGCGAACGGCCACAACGTTGTCCGTATCGATTTTCACATAAGGCGTCAGGTCATAGCTGAACGAGCTGTAGCCGTACGGCCGTTCACCCAAAAAGTGTCCGTTTATCCAGACCTTGCTGTTGCGGTATACACCGTCGAATTCAATATATACGCACTTGTTCTTGCATTTTTTATCCAATTTGAAGTATTTGCGGTACCAGCCGATACCACCGGGCAATGCGCCGCCACCGGGAGATGCGGGGTTTTCCTTGGCAAAGTCCGACTCGATGCTCCAGTCGTGGGGCAAGTTGAGGGTTCGCCAGGTGCTGTCCACGAAATTGGTTTCAGACGCATTCACGGAATCTCCGAGTAAAAATTTCCAATCTTGGGTCAGGTCCACGATTTCACGACCTTCGCGCCGCACGGTGCAGGAACTCAGGACAATCAACAGCATCAGAGAGAAACGAACGAGTTTCATAGTGGTATGGATTTTAAGATTATTTCTTGAGTGCATGGTCTCTTGGAATGGATTGGCCGTTCCAAGCTTTTTTGGAAGTCCAGTCTTGGGCAGGGTCTGTCCAAAACGGGTGATTGGCGGGCAAACCCAATGGCAGAAAAACTAAAGACGTGAGGTACTCGCTGCCCGAATTCGTATACACATCGGCCAGATCGGGTTGGTGGCCTGCAAAACCGAGTTGCAGGTAACCGGCTTCATTGAAAATGCTGTCAGAGGCGAACATGCGTTTCATGCAAGCGGTCATGGCTGCACGCACCTGCCCGTTGGTCAAGTTTTCTGGCAACTTTTCTTTCCACGCCAGCAGCGCCAACGGCTGAAACACGCCTAAACGGTACGTGATGCTACGACCGTAGACCGGGAAGGTGCCTTCCGGTGAAACGAGCCGCTCCAAAATGGAGGCGAAACGCTGCATCCGAACGGTGACATCATCGAAGGATGCGATTCTGCTGGATGCCCGATGTTCTTTCAACACCGCCATTTCCTCCCACATCATGGGTTGAATCACAAAACTATTGTAATAGTCGAAGGCAAAGTCCTCACCATCTGAATACCAACCGTCTCCCACATACCATTCGTTTATTTTATGGAATGCCATGTCGATGCGGAAGCGGTCGTATTCCACGCCTGCCTGCATCAAATGGGTTTCCACCATGGCTGAAAACAAAAGCCAGTTGGTATAGGGCGGATTGACTTTTCTCAAGCCTTTGAAGCGATCGATGTAGCGCTGCTTGGTCAAGCTGTCCAACGGCTCCCAAAGTTGTTTGGGCGCGCGGATGAAACTGTTGGCCAGGAAGGCTGCGTCCACGAGCGCTTGCCCTTCCCCACTCCAAAGCAGGTAATCTGGGCTGGCAGGGTCCACGGCGTTGGCATAGCTTTTGAGCGCCCATTCGCGCAATTGTTTGCGTTGCAAACCTTCGGGCGTGTTGTCGTCGGGTAACGTCAGCCAGGGCGCCAGTCCAGCCATCAACCTGCCGAACGCTTCCATGTAGCTCACTTTCTTGTTTCGACCATCCCAGGCTGGGCTGAGTTCCACCACCATGTTTTTTTGAAGCGTGCCCTGACTCATGTTGGACAATACGGGAGCCGCCATTCTATAAAGAAGGGCCGTCCAATACTCCCGATCCGAAACCACGGTAACGGGTGTTTTTTTCTTAACAGAAAGAGTTGTTTGAGGAAATAATGTAATAGTAGCAAATATTAACAGTAGAAAATATACTAACTTTGAACGTTTCATGTTATATTTACTTTATTAAGGTTGCACAAAAATAAGCATTCAAGGCTGAATCACCCAACAATCACTCGGTAAGTTGTGGTAAAAAACCGTTGAATACCCATTTTTGATATATTGCATATATATGCGATTAAAACCTGCATAAAACGACAAAAAGGGCCATTTATCGGCATATAGATAGAATCTATTGAAGAAATATACGATATAAATGGATTAATTTACATATATTGCCAAAAAATATTCAACCACAGACCGAAAACAACCATGGTTCTTGACGAAAAAATGATGAAAAACATCTACGCCGCCCTACCGGCCAAGATGAACCAAGTAAAAAAAGTGTTGAACCGTCCGCTCACCATGACGGAAAAGATTCTCTACGCGCACCTTTCGCAACCCCTTGAAAATGACTTCGTACGTGGCAGCGACTATGTGAATTTCGCCCCGGACCGCGTGGCCATGCAGGATGCTACGGCGCAGATGGCTTTGCTTCAACTCATGAACTCAGGCCGCAAGAAAGTGGCTGTTCCCTCCTCTGTGCATTGCGACCACCTCATTTTGGCACACCTTGCGGCTACACAAGACTTGATTGCTGCAAACGAAACCAATAAGGAAGTTTACGATTTCCTCAAGGCAGTTTCCGACAAGTTCGGCATCGGTTACTGGAAGCCGGGCGCAGGCATCATCCATCAGGTGATATTCGAAAATTATGCCTTTCCGGGTGGGATGATGATCGGTACCGATTCGCACACGCCCAATGCGGGTGGACTCGGCATGATCGCCATCGGCGTAGGTGGTGCGGATGCCGTCGATGTGATGGCAGGCATACCCTGGGAACTCAAGATGCCCAAGATCATTGGTGTGAAATTGACTGGAAAACTCAACGGGTGGACTTCTCCCAAGGATGTGATTTTGAAATTGGCCGGCATTCTCACCGTAAAAGGTGGTACGAACGCCGTTATCGAATATTTCGGTGAAGGCACAGCCTCGATTTCAGCCACTGGAAAAGGAACCATATGCAACATGGGTGCCGAAGTGGGCGCGACAACCTCCGTGTTCCCGTTCGACGCCAAATCCGTGGAATTCCTGGAAGCAACGGGTCGCAAGAGCATTGCGGATGCCGCTCTAAAGGTTTCCGAACATTTGCAGGCAGACCCGGAAGTGGCTTTGAATCCTTCAGAATATTACGACCGAGTGATTGAAATCGATTTGACTTCGTTGGAACCCTATATAAACGGTCCCTTCACTCCGGATGCAGCGTCCCCGCTCTCCGAATTTGCCGAAGTGGTGCGTACCAAGGGCTATCCTCAAAAAATGGAAGCCGGGCTCATCGGTTCCTGCACGAATTCCTCGTACGAGGACCTTTCCCGCGCTGCTGCCGTTGTGGATGCCGCTCATAAATCAGGGCTTCAGGCCAAGGCGCAATTCATCATCAATCCGGGCTCCGAACAAGTTCGCTTTACGGCTGAACGCGATGGCTTGCTGGCTTCCTTTGAGAAAGCGGGTGCGGTTATCATGGCCAATGCCTGCGGACCCTGCATCGGTCAGTGGAAACGCGAAACCGAGGATCCCGAGCGTCCGAATTCCATCATCACCTCTTTCAACCGGAACTTTGCCAAACGCAACGACGGCAATCCGAATACGCATACCTTCATCGCCTCACCG
>Ga0302205_10000676_pt1 | contig 13814 bp, 10 predicted proteins | sample II_Fen_E1_3_FD_194582 | JGI IMG/M metagenome (GOLD analysis project Ga0302205, IMG submission 194582) | Peat permafrost microbial communities from Stordalen Mire near Abisko, Sweden - II_Fen_E1_3 | ecosystem: Environmental > Terrestrial > Soil > Wetlands > Permafrost | place: Sweden: Abisko...
TCGGCTTTGTGCTGGTAACTTTCCTTGAAAATTTCGCGCCCCAATTCCATAATGTTATTACGCATATTCCAACTTTCCGATTGCTCGATTCGTTCCTCGGCATAAGCCGTAAGCCATTGCAACAGTTGTTTGTTTTCGTCTTTGGACAGATCCAAAAACAGGTTATCGACCGATTGTTCGAGCGTGGCCGTGTTGTCCAGTTCCAGGTTGTAGCCACCATGCACGCCAATGTCGCGAGCAAAGGAGCGAATAACCTGCTGGAAAAAACGGTCAATAGTGCTTATGGAGAACGCTGAATAATCATGTAGAATACTGGTGAGAATGTGCTTTGCCCGAACATTTACGGCTTCTTCGTCTAGCCTGAATTTTTTCATTAACCCTTGGCGGTAATCCGATTTCTCGCCTTGCGACAGCGCATCTAGTTCTTTCAGAATACGCGTTTTCATCTCATCAGTGGCTTTGTTGGTAAACGTTACGGCCAGAATGCGACGATGTGCCCGTTCCCGTCGGGGATCGAACAGCAAGTGGATGTAGTCTTGCGTAAGCCGATATGTTTTGCCTGAACCGGCTGAGGCGCGATAGATGTTGAGCATGAAATTCAACTATTAATACAGTTACACATTGTTTGTGCTATCAATAACAAATTGTAGAATAAAAACAGTATAGCAAATGTAGCTAAAAACAATGATTAATAAAACAAGTCAGGTTTATTCATTACAATGCTCATGATATTTCTAAAGTCGGTAGTACTTTCTATAGGATCAACTTATTTTTATTGGAAGAGTTTCAACAATAAAAAAACCACAATCTTTACAAAGATGTGGTTCAAACGAAAGCGAAAGGATTTCCCTTTCAACCTTGACAAAAGCCATCGAAGATTCGACAACTCTTGCCTAGGTGTTGAGGTACTTTGTAAAAACAGATTAACATGTAAGGTTTGATATGTTCATAACACTATAAATATTAAGCCAAACAAATGAAAGCACTATTTTGTCGGCGGAATTGGCACAACAGGATCATCACCTTTAGGATCATCACCTGGTTTTTCATTGTTCAAAAATTGAACTGCTTCTCCAAACTCAAAAATAGAATTAATTGCATTCATATTTATTTCGATTTAATTATATTGCAAAGTAACGCAAAAAAGAAACTCAAAATACGAAAGGAGCAATATTTATTTTATATACATCTCTGTTTTTTAAGTGTGTTTATTTACTTGAAAATAAACACATTAATCACACAAAAAAAAGTAGTCATATATACAACTACTTTTTATATTAATAATTAACCTTAAAAAATGCTCAAAACGAGCGAAGGAATTGAAGGAGGTTATCTTGATTCTGCAAATTGAGCTTCTTGCGTAAACGCCCTCTATGTATGTTAATGGACTCAGATTGTACATCGAGAATAGTTGCAATCATACCGGTATCAAAATTGGCAAGGAGCAAACAACAGATCAAAATATCCCTCTTAGTCAAATTTGGATAAGCAGCTTCCAAACGACTTGAGATATTGCGATGAGTCAAATCAATATGACTCATCAGTTCTTCATAAAATGTGTCTATCTTAGAATTTTTAGCTCCAACAGTCTTTTCAACTTCCGATGCAGATGATCTCTTTATAGCCCGAGATCTGTATTGTTCGACGTTTTTAAGTAATAAATGCTGCATTTTCATTTGTTGCTGAAGCAATTGGTTGTTTTCCTTCTCCTTTTCCTTCAAGGATATTTCTTGTGCAAGCATCTGATTTTGGACTATTAGCTTCCTCTTGTTAGATTTTACTCTCCAAAATAATAGTACAATACATAAAATACTTAGCAATAAAAGTGAAATCAAAAGAATAATTCCGTTCTGCTTGTTTTCTATTATCAAGTTCTTATTCTCAACTGATAACCTCTCAAACCTGTACTTCTTCTCCATTCCTGCAAAACTGGTACTTAGTGCCTGATTCTGTATTGAATCTTTTAATACTGCTACCTTCTTTGCATAATACAAAGATTCGGCTAAACGCCCTTGCTTTTCGTATAGCTCTTGCCAAAGCTTATAATAATCGACAATCATTACTCCCGGGCTCTTTACTTTGTTGAGATATATTCTAGCAGAATCCAATTGATCTGATTTGACAAACATTCTCCCAATCAGGCACCATTTATTATAGTCATATAATGTGTCATTGGTTATTGGGACTAATCTAAGATATTGCAATGCCAGCTTGAAGTTTTTTTGTTTGTAAGCTACAACACTCAGATTTCTGTAGATTGATGAAGTGATAAGATTTTCATGAAGTGGTGCAGCCATTTTTTCGGCAAGCGAGTAGTAATAAGTTGCGCTATCATAGCTTTCATTTAGTCTTTCTCCACATCCTATTCCTATAAGAGTTAAGACAGAATTCCTTAGATCACTTACACTTTGAAAAGCTTTAAAGCCTAACTTGTTATAAACAATACAGCTATCGATATCATGCTGATTCTGATACATATCAGCTTTATCTGTAAACACAAGACCTAGTAATTTATGATCATTACACCTTGAAGCAAAATCTTGAGCTTTCAATAAAGCCAGAGCCTGATTACGAGTATTTCCTTGTGTTTTCTCACAACGAGCAAGGTATAAATAAGAATAAGCTGCACGTACAGGTTCATTTTCATCATAATAAGCAGTAGCTATTTTTATTAGGGAGTCAGATTCCACTTTGATATCATTCTTATCCAAAGCCTGGCTCATCAACAGAGCATACAAAGCGCGGTTTTGTTTAAGTTTGTATTTCTCAGGTTGAATCCGTTTCAAAACACTTAAAGCGGAATCGGGAGCTGTTTCCATAAGTTTATCGGCTCGCATCAACTCTCTATCAGTAGAAGAACATGATACAAGAAATAAACATAGCGAGAATAGAACAAGCTGTACGAATTTCATAAACTATATCTTGATATTGATAAGAAATCTGGTTTTTGCATGAAAGTGACAAAATTATCAAAAAAAATCGACGTGCAATTCATTGCAATTCAAAAGTTTCATAAAGTTGTAACACAAAACTACTTATTTATCAAGAATATCAATGAAGAATCCAATTTACCTATATATTCCGATTTTTAAATGCTATCTTTGTTGAAAACAGCAATTTACAAATATGTCATACTGGACAGTATGTTTAAAAGTCGCTTATAGAAATTATCTGAGTGATTTAATTTAGCATACATATTCCATTAAATTCGAATATTATATGATTAGAAAGATACGAAAAAATTACATCATAAACAGGGATGTCAGTTGGATGTATTTCAATCGGAGAATATTGGAGGAGGCTGCCAATAAAACAAATCCTTTACTTGAACGACTTTGTTTTTTGGGCATATACTCCAACAATCTAGATGAATTCTTTCGTGTTCGTGTTGCAACTCTTCGCCGCATGGTAGAAATAGAAGAGACTATTCATCATGTAAATATCGATTCACATAAAACACTAAAAAAAGTTCTCAGATTAAATGAAGTGTATAACAAAGATTTTGAAGCTACATTTCAAGCGTTACACCAAGAACTTCAAGATGAGAATATATTTTTAATAAATGAATCACAACTATCAGCACAGCAAGAAGAATTCGTAGATGCTTTTTACCGTGAAGAATTGATGAACTCGCTTTTTCCTATTCTAGTCACTCGTATGCTGGTACAACCGGAACTAAATGACAAAAGCATTTACCTGGCTGTAAAAATTTCAGATTCCTTGAAATCTGACAAAAAAAACAGAAAAGAATATGCTTTAATAGAAATACCCACCGGAGAGTTCTCCCGTTTTTTAGTCTTACCAAAGGTAGATGGTAAAGATTGTATAATGTTTCTGGATGATGTAATCCGTTTTTGCTTGCCACGAATCTTTGCACAATTCAACCATGACAAATACGAAGCATACACGATTAAGATTACACGAGATGCAGAAATGGAGCTTGATAACCGGGCTTATCAAAGTGTGTTGGATAAAGTATCAAAAGCGGTAAAAAGCAGAAAAAGCGGTCTTCCTGTTCGATTTGTTTACGACAGGGAAATACCAACCGATTTACTTCGATTTACACAAAAGCTTCTTAGAATAAACAAGAATGATGTACATATTTGTAGTGGCAGATATCACAATCTGAAAGATTTGATATCGTTTCCGTCACTTAAACGTGAGGAACTGAAATATGTAAGCCATCCTCCAATCCCTATTCTGACATTTGATGAGTCAGTAAGTTTAATATCACTTATTCGCAGAAAAGATCAGTATCTGCATTTTCCATATCATAGCTTCGATAACTTTATTAGACTTTTGCGCGAATCTGCCATAAATCCTGATGTAAAAGAGATTAAAATCAGCATATACCGTTTAGCCAAAAACTCTAAAGTGATCAAGGCATTAATATGTGCTGCTATGAACGGGAAAAAAGTGACAGCTATGGTTGAGTTGTTGGCACGATTTGACGAGTCATCGAACATTAACTGGGCAAAGAAAATGCAAGATGCAGGGATTAAAGTGATATTGGGAGTAGAGGGTCTTAAAGTACATTCAAAGCTGGCTCACATCTCTGCCCGCAAAGGAAACATAGCTTGTATAGGCACAGGTAACTTTCATGAAGGTACCGCAACGGTTTATACAGATTTTACCTTGATGACAGCTCATAAAGCCATTGTTGATGAAGTGGAAAGTATTTTTGAATTTCTAGAGCAACCGTATCTCAATCCTACGTTTAAACAATTGATTGTTGCTCCGCAATACATGCGTAAGAAAATAATCAGCTTAATAAAAGCCGAAATAGATAATGCAAAAAAAGGCATACCTGCTTATATCTATTGTAAGATAAACCACATTGTAGATGAGAAAATAGTGGAAAAGCTATATGAGGCATCAAGTGCAGGCGTAAAAATAAAACTGCTGGTGCGGGGTAATTGCTCAATCACTACTGGCATTAAAAGCATTAGTGAAAACATTCAAGCACTGGGTATTATCGACCGTCATCTGGAACATTCGAGAATACTGATTTTTGCCAATGGAGGTGAAGAGCGGTATTATATCGGCTCAGCCGATTGGATGTCGCGTAATCTGGACAACCGGGTGGAAGTATACACTCCGATTTATGACCGGGAAATTCAGAAGCAGCTCAAAACAATCATAGAATTTGGACTGAAAGACAACGTGAAAGCACGAATTATTGATGGGTCAGGAAAAAACAATATAAATGGCTCCGATGACGAAGCTCCCTTCAGATCGCAGGAGGAACTGTACCTTCTGTACAAAAACAATTATGAAAAGAGCTTGTTTGATGAACAGTCAAGCTTATAACTAACAACCAACAATAGATAAATATGAGTAGTATTCAATTTGCAGCCATAGACATAGGTTCTAACGCTGTTCGTCTTTTGATAAAAAGTATAGAGCCCGGAGATTCGACAGAAACATTTACGAAAGTATTAATGGTTCGCGTTCCTCTCCGTTTGGGTCAGGAGTCATTCGTCACCGGGAAAATAAGCACCGAGAAAGCAAAGCAATTAGTAAGACTAATGAAAGCCTTCAAACAATTGATAAAAATTTACGATATTACTGACTACAGAGCCTGTGCCACCGCAGCAATGCGAGATGCAAAAAATGCGAAAGAATTAGTCAAAGAAATCAGTAAAGAGACAAATATAAAAATAGAAATCATATCCGGGCAAGAAGAAGCAGCCATTATTTACGAAAGTCATTTTGCTGACAGTTTAAATAAAGATTTAAATTACATATACGTAGACGTAGGCGGAGGTAGTACCGAGATAAGTGTGATAACAAAAGGAGAACTGATTGAGTCTAAATCGTACGATATCGGGACGGTTAGACTACTCAATAATAAAGTAAAAAGTGAAGAATACGAGAGATTAAACGCCGATCTATCGGAACTAAAAGTATTGTATAAATTCAATGATATCATTGGGTCGGGTGGAAACATCATAAAATTAAACACACTGGCCAAAGTTCGCAAAAACAATAAGCTCTCCATCTTAAAACTGGAAGAACTAAATACTAAACTAAAAGCTCTTACAGTAGATGAACGCAGAGCCACTTTCAAATTAAAACCAGATAGGGCGGACGTGATAACGCTGGCAGCGGATATTTATACCGAGGTGGCAAAGAGCGTCGGAGCCGGTAGCATAATCGTACCTACTATCGGATTGAGTGATGGGATTATACACATGCTTTATATGAAATGGAAAGATAAGAATCTGGTTAACCAGAGTGTAGAATTGGAAGATACTCGTTTATAAACTATTCAACAAAAACCCGTTAAGCAGATTAGAGTCAGCTTGACGGGTTCGTTTTAATAATATTATTTCAGAAGAATGACAGCTCTGCAATCATTTATTATCACCCCTTTCTGATTATCAAAACCTTCGATTAACACATTTTGAGTCAGCTCAAGAGTTTCAATAATAGCCTCTTCTGCAGGCTTTGCTTTTTTGTAGAATTTCTTCATATTCTGAATTAAAGCTTCGAAATTCAGTATTTCTTCGAAAGCTTCCTGATAAAGTCTCAACTTTTCAAGCTTAGTTCTATCAATTTTATCTATGTACGACAAAACCTCCACAATAGTTTGAAACTTATTGAATTTCACCTGAACGCTTAATATATCTTCTGCATCCTCAATACTTTCTATCGACAAGCGTTCAATGAGTTTGTAAAAGTATTTATCAAATTTCCTGTATATCTTATCCTTGTCTATTTTTTTCTTCTTTATTACGGGAAACTTAAGCTTTTTCTTTGCACTGAATTTATGTAACTTCTCCTCTAATTTCAGTTTGCGTTTAATGAGAATATCCAGAAATTCTTTCGCCTCCAACGAGCTTTCCACGCTTTTCAGCTTTACTATCTGAGCTTGGAGACACTTCGTTTTCTCTAATAATTTATGCGCCGGTACGGCATTTTTTACCTTAGTAGGCTTAATTTCACAGGCAGCTAGTATAGAAAAGATGCTCTGCAGGATTTCTCCTTTCTTTTGAATATTTGTTTCTGTCACACTTTCTTCAATTAGCTGATAATCATCAACCAACAGATTGTAATTTTGAATAATTAAGTTCATAATCGGGTCAAAGCAAAAATGATAAAATAAATTCGTTTGGGGCCTTTAGCTTTTAATCGTCTGGGATCATAATTATGTTGTTTTAATGGTGATTTCTTTCATTTTATCATCACAAAAAACAACTTGCTGAAGCCTGAAAAACAAATATAACAACAATAATCATTCAGTTATTATAATTTTGCACAAGCATGCACTAAAGAGCTATTTATATAGTGAAATATGACAAATTCAGCTCCGATTTGTAACCTTTTTATAACATCGCTGCTACCGGGTTGCAAATCGGAACTGAAAATTTCCAATAGATAAAAAACTGATTTACTTTTTACTCAACGCAAAATCTACCCAACTCTTTCCCCAGGTAGGTGTGAGCATTGTTGAATCCTGAGCGGCAAAAAGAACTGAAGCTTTCTCTATGTCTTTCGGAAAGCTTTCGTAAGTTTTATGTAAATATTTAGCCATGTCATCTTTAAATAAAGCAGCCAAGATAATTGCTCTGGGATTGTTCGGGTTTATTGCTAGTGCGGTGGCATATACACTGATTATTTCTCCCGAATATTTTGGACCATTGACCTGAGGGTCAGAAGCCATAAGTGCATATAATCTCAGCCCTTTCAGTGTGAAAACTTCAGATTTATCTATGTCTTTCAATTCGGAAAGTTTGTTCAGATAAGTTTCTGCTTCAGCAAGATACTTAGTCTTTTTATCAGCATCCGGAGTAACCAAAGATAACTGAATATCCACGTAGGTCAGATAATATGTTGCAAGTGACAGCTGAGGCTGAGCAAGCTGGAATCTTTCTAGCTGACTTCTGACTTGAATGTAATCAGAGACTTCCTGCGCTTTGTTTACATTATGAACTACCGGTGCAAAATCCTGCGCCGAAACAACAATCGACAACATGAGTAATAAGCTACTCAAAAAACATTTAATTGATCTCATTTTAATTGAATTTTAGATATTAATAATTAGAAATTTGAAACATCGTAGGCGGTTTTTCCACTGAGAGTAATAAATATTCCTATATAAAAGAAACGCTTACTGGAGTCGGTTACAGGCGTTTTCATATACCTATCCGGATTAGTTGTGTCATTAGTAAAGTTGTAATTATAGGTGTTTTGTCGTCCCAACAGATTGGTTGCTGAAGTATAAATAATTACCTTCTGACTCACCAGATATGTGAGGCTCAAATCCACACTGTTGTAAAATCCGGTAGTTGAATTCATAATACCGCTCTTTGACGGATCATGATAGGGCCTGCCACTGGCAAATCTATTAGTCACGCCCAAAATACTTTTCAAAGCAGGTATATTATATTTGATTGAAACTGTAGCATTATGAATAGTGGCATATTGAGGTGTTGATAGCTCGGTATAGTCCAGGTACTTCCTTTTAGCCAGATTGAAAGAATACGCCAACATGTATTCAAAACCCTTGAATAATGCCCGATCGTTAAAGAATAAATCCAGCCCCTTACTATAACCGTAGCCGTCAGAGGTGAGAGAAGATGATTGCTCAAGTACAAGATCATTGTATTTTTTATAGTAAGTCTCGGCTCTGTAAACTTTGTTTTTTGTTTCGTAATATATGCCTCCAACATATTGCATACAGTTCTCAGTGCGCAAATCATTCTTGGTCAACAGATATTTGTTTTCGGGAAGTTGGGTATATTGACCCACTACGCCCGAGAAGTGGACGCCATTCTTCATATTGTAAGTAAGAGACAAACGCGGATTTGACCTCCACATATTATTAATGCTGGTATATTCCACCCTGTCCGAAAGCTCAGCATATAGATTTGAGTTTATATTGAAAATGGCAGATGCAAATAAAGCACTGATTGAATGATTTATTGAGTCCGTATGAACGGTTGAGGCATAAGAATAAACTATGTCGTTATGCCGAAAGAAATTTTCCAATCCAACATTCAACCGGAGAAAATCGGCAAAACGTTTGCTTACTTTGGTTTTTAAATGAATTTCCCATTCCTTATTCCGATATGAATCAGTTGCTATGAGCGCATCATCTACATGCTGATTTTTGAGAGAAAATGCTCCTCCTGCAAAAATTTTATAACCCGATTCCGTGGTTTTCTGAAAAGTGGAATTCAGATAAAAATTATCATCGTTGAACGCCAAATTTCTTGTAGGTTGGTTAGTTGATGAAGCAATATGTTGAATAAAGGAAGTTTTATCGTATCCTACAAAAGTTTTGAAAACAGTAGTCTGATTTGGATTGAACCGAATTTGTCCACTTCCGGAGAAAAGCTGATATGGTTTTACCCAGTCATATTTGTTAGGTACAATGGAATAATATGGCTTGACGTTTTGATAATCGAGATTCAAAGAAACTGATCCTTTTTCGAATGCGCGGGTTCCACCTCCGCTAAATCCAACAGAAGAGGCATTCACTCCAATTTTGATAATCGGGCTAACATCTTTGGTATTGAGCGCTAACACACTCGAAAGCCCCTGAGCGTATTCTGATGAGCTGGCACCGGTGGAAAAATTGATTCCCTCAAACATAAAAGGTGAATAGCGCCCTCGAACCGGCATATTATCGCCGGTGGCAGTATAAGGTGAGAGCACGTGCATTTCATCAATGTACGTTTGCGACTCATTACTATCCCCTCCCCGAATAAACAACTTACCACTTTCACCAACCATTTGAGCACCCGGTAGCGTCCGTAGCGAATGATATAAATCTCCTGTAGATCCGGCTGTAGTGACAATGTCAACAGCAGACATTTTTCCAAACTGGCTATTCCCTTTCACCCTGAAGTTACCTGCAGAAACCACTACATTATCCAATGTAATGTTATCCGGTTTCATATTCAGTACCAATGCTGTTGATTTTTTATCCGAAATTTGTGTATTGAATTCTGCATAGCCAAGCATTCGTACACACAATGTCATTTCAACCTGTTTATTGGTTGTAAAACTAAAATTTCCTAACGAGTCAGTAGAGGCACCATCGATGGTTCCTTTTATAAAAACATTGGCATTAGGCAGCGGTTTAGATTGTTCATTCAGCACCTTACCTTCCACCTTAAACTGTTGAGCAAAACTGCTAAATACTCCGGCATAAAGGAGTAATAAGAGTAAAGACATTTTTTTCATTTGTTGTTGCATTAAAATTTTTATTGTGCAAACGTATATGAAAGAAATTAGACCGGAAAAGAACTGGGATGTATTGCGAAACTATGTGACAAAAGGACTATCAGCTGGGATGAATGGATAAAAACTGGGACGAATGGTTGGCTCTGGTCTAGTAACAGATGCATAATTGACTGTATAAAAGAGCAGGTAAATAGAAGATGCTATAGCCTAAGAACAAACATATTATAAAAATAAAAGGAGACAAAGCTCGATTGAACTTTGTCTCCTTTTATTTTTATAATTACTGCCTGACTGGTTTATGTAATTTTTTATTGTATGGTATAATGATTCTTTTTCATACCCTAGAGATTGTACTTTTTAAAAATCTCCATTCTGGTGGGACACTTACAAATAACAGAGTTACCAAAAATCATTCTGTATTCACAGGACTCATCTTGGCAATTAATAAATAAAATATCTCCAGATAAAAACCTGTCGATTTTCATATTCAAACAGGAACATTTCCCGTTTTTCAAGCAACAGAAATCCTTGCTACATTCTGTCCTTTGCTTAATACTTTCATCTACGACCTTTTTCATTTGAGTAAATATTCGTTAATACTTTTCAAATAAAGAACCACTAGGCGAATATAAGTATTATTTTCTACATTGATACATTTTTGTAGTTTTTTTTGCTACTTAATTGTTATAAATACAAGAATTAACTTCATCTTTAAAGGTAATTACTCTGCTTTAGATAATGAGTACTTTTTAAATCGGTAATTTTTTGCAAAAGCAATAAAAAAAGCAAGACTAACAAATGCTGTAAGCAGCATAAAACTCAAATGCAGAGACCTGAAATCAGCCACAAAACCTAACATTACAGGGCCAACAAGAAAACCTATATTAGAAGTAGCTGCAATAAACGAGACTCCATCGGCTGTTTGTATTCCTTGCACCTGTGAAGCTAATCTGTATACTTCAGGCACAACTACCGAGAAGCCAATACCTACTACAAAAAAACCTATAATGGAAACAACAGGGTTAAGAATCAACACCAGCACAAATCCTATTATTCCGGTTAGGATTGAATATGTTATCAACCTCCACGAACCCAGCTTAAGACTTAAGGCATCACCGGTAAAACGTCCAATCATCATTGCAAATGAAAAAGCTGCGTATGCAAGACCAACATATTGCATATCCAGGAAGATTATTTTTTTCATATACAATGCACTCCAGTCGGCAATAGCCCCTTCGGAAACCATTGTAACAAGCCCGATAACGGCTATAGCGTATAATGGTTTCAAATTCTTCTTGTGTCGCTTTTCCTGCTGTACAACTTCGCCCTTACGATTACAATAAAATGATTTGAACCTCAGATGAATAATCAAAATAATTGCAACGAGAATGGATATATGTAAAATCGGATTGTGCAAAAGGACAGCAAAAAAACTACCTGTAGCAGCACCTATCATGCCCCCGATACTCCAAAAAGCATGACTTCTTGACATTATATAGATTTCATCCTGCTTTTCAATTGTGGCTGTTAGTGAGTTCAGCGAAATAGCAAAAGAAGATCCACACATGCCGAATAAAAACAGACTAATGCATAACGTATTATAGCTATTAGCCAGGAAAGGACCATAAAAAGAAACAATGTAGGCAATTAATGCGAAGAAAGTATATCGACCAACCCCTACCCTATCAACAAAGTGACGGCAGATTCGAATCATGACAAAGGCACCCAGAGCTGAAAAAAATATTGCTTTACCTATTCTTCCTTCTGAGATTCCAAGCTTTTCGGCTACTTGTGGAATATAGGTAACCCATGTGCTAAAAATCAGACTAAAGCAGGAATAAAGAAAAGCAGAAGCAAAGTATTTTTTGTTTTGGTAGAAAAATTTTATTGAATTCATCAAGAACGACATTAAATGGGGGAGCAAAATTACCCTATTCCAATCAAACTTCCAAGTTTTAAGCGTATTTTATACACTTTTAATCAGAGCAACAAGCCTACATCCACTTTTTCATTCATCCTGTGAACAAACTCAATTAAAAATCAGTCCAAAAACTATGCAGATTTAAGAGTTACTTTCACTTCACTCTCAGAGTTTAACTGTTTTGCCGAAAAATCGCGAGTACAAAGCTCATAGCATAGTTTAAGCCACACCAACGTACAAGGTAGAGCTTTCAAAGCATATGGTTTTATCAGAGTTTTCCGTATAATGTGTGGAAAAATGTCTGTCGGCGACAGGCTGGTAATTACAAACACAAATATAAGAAGAGCCAGATCCCATTTACCACGTTTCCAGGATGCAGCTGTATACCAAATAGCAACTCCTATCAAAGGGGTAATATAACCACTGGACTCACTACCGGTACTGAATAGAACAACAAAAAGCAAAACTGATGCTAATATAAAATACCGGAATGAGAGATTAGCATATTGCTTAAAACGTAAATATGGAAGAGCAAAAAGCACCATGCCAACAGCAATAATATAAGAATCGGAATAAGTAGCTATTCCTGATATTTTCCGTATCATCCCCAGCAGTGAAATGTTTTGATGAACCGCAAACATATTGGAGTCGTTTTTCTCAGACAACACACGCAGCCAGTCCACGTATTGCCCCAATACGTAAGACGGAGATGAGATCAACATAGGCAAAACAAAAAATACAACAGACCACATCAGCAAACTACCGATAAATTTCGTTTTGTTTTTCGAAAAAAAGAAAAATGCCAAACCAACGATACTATACAATTTTACAAACACTCCCAACATTATGAAAAAAGCTGCCCAACTATCTTTCTCTTTTTCTATAAACAGAAACGAAAACAATATACAGGCTGCTATTGCAATATTGAATTGCTGCATGTAAAGTGCTGTCAGTAATTCGTTGGCGCAAAACCAATAAATAAACAACTTATTTGCTTCAGGCAGGTTCTTTACTGCAAAATATAGAATTGCACTCAATGCCACTAACCATAAGAACATTCCCAACCAAACAGGCGGCAGCGAAAAAGGAGCTACAATGGTACTGAAAAAAACTCCATAATGATTTAAATCATCATACTCGGCAGGATATGCCACATAAAGTGGTAATTTATGAATGGTATGCCAAAATACTCCCCGAAAGATCATGAAATTATTCGCGTCCTTGAACATTGCAAGTAGTGGCAAGATCAGTAGCCACAAAAAGATATGTGTTTTTGAACTTTTGAAAAAAGGATGCGAGATGATTTTTCTTAACCAAGCAGGTACATTCATTACTAAATTATTTAATTCGGTTTAAACTTTGGCACATGATGATAGCACTAATCAAAAACTCCTCTACCTTGTTTTTTATTACCAAAAGGCAAATTCGTTTTTAAAAGCCACAAAAGTACAAAAAACATTCAGTCGGGACAACTTACAGTAGGTCCAGAAACAGCGGGTTCGGTCTATAATCCTGTATAGATTTACTTTTGAATTAGCAAAAATAAAAAAGCCGTCTCCGGCAGATGAAGACAGCTTTTCAAAAGAAAGAAAAGGTTAGGTTACGCAAATTAAAGACAATTACTAAAGCGTCGCAAATATATTGGATTCTTCGTATTCAAGTCGGGTAAGTTCGAACAGAAAAAATGATTCTGCATTTT
>Ga0302205_10000680_pt1 | contig 13733 bp, 6 predicted proteins | sample II_Fen_E1_3_FD_194582 | JGI IMG/M metagenome (GOLD analysis project Ga0302205, IMG submission 194582) | Peat permafrost microbial communities from Stordalen Mire near Abisko, Sweden - II_Fen_E1_3 | ecosystem: Environmental > Terrestrial > Soil > Wetlands > Permafrost | place: Sweden: Abisko...
GGCATGAGCACCTTGTATGCCAGCCAGTTTAACTTTAAACTGAGCAATTTTTTCTTCTGATGCTTTAATTTTACCGTAACGTATTTCAGCTACTTTGCCGTAATCACCTTCCCGTTCAGCTTTATCAGCCTGGTATTTCAGGTCCTCAATCTCAATTTTAGTTTGCTGAATGCTATCGATCAATTGTTTTTCGGATGACCACTTGGCACGAACATCTTTTCCTTCTTCTTTCAAATTGGCTATTTCCTCGTTCAATTGTGCCAGTTTACGGGTATCATTTTCCCGTTTAATAGCTTCCCGTTCAATCTCCAGTTGTTTGATATTACGATCAATAATATCGAGTTCTTCCGGGACTGAATCCACTTCAAGCCTAAGCTTGGCAGCCGCTTCATCCATCAGGTCAATGGCCTTATCCGGTAGAAACCTATTGGTAATATACCGGCTCGACAGTTCTACCGCAGCAATAATGGCATTATCTTGTATCCTGACCTTATGGTGGTTTTCGTACCGCTCTTTCAGTCCACGAAGGATAGAAATGGTACTTGGTATATCGGGTTCATCCACGTTTACAATCTGGAAACGGCGTTCCAATGCTTTATCTTTTTCAAAATACTTCTGGTATTCATCCAGGGTAGTGGCGCCGATAGCCCTTAATTCTCCCCTTGCCAGGGCAGGTTTCAGGATATTGGCTGCATCCATGGCTCCGTCGCTCTTACCTGCACCCACCAAAGTATGGATTTCATCAATAAACAAGATTACTTCCCCATCAGCTTTTATCACTTCATTGACAACCGCCTTCAACCGTTCTTCAAATTCTCCCTTGTACTTGGCACCGGCAATCAAAGCCCCCATATCCAACGAGAATATCTGTTTTGATTTCAGGTTCTCAGGCACATCACCCCGTACAATCCTATGAGCCAGTCCTTCGGCAATGGCTGTCTTTCCAACTCCCGGTTCCCCGATCAATATCGGGTTATTCTTGGTTCGGCGGCTCAGTATCTGAAGCACACGTCGGATTTCCTCATCCCTCCCAATAACCGGGTCAAGCTTTCCTGCACGCGCTTGTTCGTTCAGGTTAATGGCATATTTATTCAGTGCATTGTAGCTTTCCTCAGCAGTAGCAGAGTCTGCTTTCGCCCCTTTTCTTAATTCAGCAATGGCTTTTTGCAATTCACTTTCTGAAACTCCGGCATCTTTCATGACTTTGGAAAAAGCATTTTTTTCACAGACAAAGGCCAACAGAATATATTCCATGGATACAAACTGATCACCGGCCTTGTTGGAAAGTTCAGTTGCCTTTTGTAAAACGGCATTTGTTTCCCTGCTTAGGTAAGGTTCACCACCAGAAACACGGGGAAAACCACTGATCATTTTATCAGCAACAGCTTCCAGGGTGGAAACAGTCACACCCAATTTTCCAAACAAGAATTGAGTAATGTCTTCTCCTTTGGTTATCACGGCTTTGAATAAGTGTGGCGTTTCAACCACTTGCTGGCCGTTGGATTGAACCAAGTCAATCGCCTGCTGTATGGCTTCCTGCGATTTAATGGTAAAATTATTAAAGTTCATAGCAAAATATTTAGTTCATTTAATTCTATGTCAATTGATAAAAAATCTTTAGTACAGGATAGCATTTAACAAATTTCTGACCAACATCCAAAATCAGCAACTCTGTCATACAAACACTTCATTTGTCTGAAAAACAAGACATTATTTCAGGGAAAATACTTAGTGAACAGGGTTGTCTGAATCAGACTAAATGAATTAAAAGTATCCATCCGGATGCCGAAACCTATTTAAAACGAAAAGGGGATAAGCGTGCCATTTATTGCCCGGATCAACACTGGACGAGGAACACCAAACACGAAACGACGAAACACAGAATATCAGGACTGAATAATTAAAATGCACTCAATCATTCAGGAAGTTAAAGTTGAGAAACGGGAGAAAGCAATCGATGATTCTATCTGTTCTTTACCTGACTTTCGGATTCCAGCAAGAACGGGAAAGAATATATGTTTTATTAACTTTTACGGGCGTGTTTTTTTTATGTTTCAACCTATATATTCACAAAAAAAGCTATCTTTGCTGCACTAAAATCTAAGAATAACAATCTATAAATTAAATCTGAGAATCAAAAATGAGTAACACGAAAAGAGTCTACACTTTTGGTAATGGACAAGCCGAAGGAAAAGCAGACATGAAAAATTTGCTCGGAGGAAAAGGAGCAAACCTCGCTGAAATGAATTTGATAGGAGTACCTGTACCTCCGGGACTTACCATTACAACAGATGTTTGTAATGAGTATTATATTCTGGGAAAAGATAAAGTGGTTGAACTCTTGAAACCTGAAGTTGAAAAGGCCATTGAAGGCCTTGAAAAGCTAATGAATTCGAAGTTTGGAGACATTGAAAATCCCTTGTTGGTTTCCGTACGTTCAGGAGCCCGTGCTTCTATGCCCGGCATGATGGACACGATCCTAAACCTGGGTTTGAATGACGCTGTGGTGGAAGGATTGACCCGCAAAACAGGGAATGCACGTTTTGCATGGGATTCATACCGCCGCTTTGTTCAGATGTATGGCGATGTGGTATTAGGCATGAAACCTGCCAATAAGAACGACATTGATCCTTTTGAAGAAATTATAGAAGAATTGAAACATACCAAAGGCGTTGAACTGGATAACCAGCTCTCTGTTGAGGATTTGAAAGAAATGGTTGCCAAATTCAAGGCTGCCGTTTTAAAACGAACCGGGCATAACTTTCCTGATTCAGCTTACGAACAACTCTGGGGTGCCATCTGCTCAGTGTTTGATTCATGGATGAACGACAGGGCTATCCTGTACCGTAAAATGGAAGGAATCCCTTCCGAATGGGGTACTGCAGTAAGTGTACAATCGATGGTATTCGGAAATATGGGCGATACTTCGGCCACCGGGGTTTGCTTCTCACGTGATGCTGCAACCGGGGAGGACCTGTTTATAGGCGAATACCTGATTAATGCACAAGGTGAAGATGTCGTTGCCGGAATACGCACCCCGCAACAAATCACTAAAACAGGCTCACAACGATGGGCACAATTGGCCGGAGTGAGTGAAACGGATCGACTGGCAAAATATCCGTCCATGGAAGAAGCCATGCCAGAAATTTACAAAGAGCTGGATGCTATACAAACAAAACTTGAAAACCATTATAAAGACATGCAGGATATGGAATTTACCGTGCAAGAAGGTAAATTGTGGTTCCTGCAAACCCGCAACGGGAAACGCACCGGTGCTGCCATGGTAAAGATTGCCATTGATATGTTCCATCAGGGAATTATTGACGAGAAAGCAGCTATCATGCGCATCGACCCAAACCGTCTGGATGAATTACTCCACCCAATTTTCGATAAAACTGCCCTTGTAAATGCCAAGCTAATTGCTAAAGGACTGGCTGCTTCACCAGGAGCTGCTACGGGCAGGGTTGTTTTCAATGCTGATGATGCCGCTGAATGGGCTTCTTCGGGTGAAAAAGTGATTATGGTACGTATTGAGACCTCCCCGGAAGACCTGGCCGGGATGGCTGCTGCCAAGGGAATCCTGACAGCCCGTGGGGGAATGACCTCCCACGCAGCGGTTGTAGCCCGTGGAATGGGTAAATGCTGCGTTTCTGGGGCAGGTACCCTGAGAATTGACTACGCTACAAAAACTTTTGAAGTGGATGGGCTGACTGTGAAAGAAGGCGATTATATTTCACTCAACGGATCAACCGGGGACATTTTCTTAGGTCAGGTCGGAACTTCGGAAGCAGAACTGGATGAAGATTTTGCCGAACTTATGACCTTGGCAGATAAACATACGCGGATGACTGTACGTACGAATGCCGATACACCTCATGATGCACAGGTTGCCCGCAAGTTCGGAGCTACCGGCATTGGCCTTTGCCGCACAGAACACATGTTCTTTGAAGGTGAAAAAATCAAGGCGATGCGTGAAATGATCCTTGCTGAAGATGAAGCAGGCCGTCGCATTGCCCTGGCAAAAATCCTGCCTTATCAGGAAGCTGACTTTGAAGGTATTTTTGCGGTCATGAATGGATGTCCTGTGACGGTACGCTTATTGGATCCACCGTTGCATGAATTTGTACCCCATGATGAAAAGGGTCAACAGGAAATGGCAGAAGCCATGGGTGTGTCACTCAAGAAGATCAAACAGCGGGTGGATTCATTGCACGAACAAAATCCCATGTTGGGACACCGTGGTTGCAGGTTGGGAAATACGTATCCTGAAATCACTGAAATGCAAACCCGTGCTATTCTGGGAGCAGCTTTAATACTCAAGGAAAAAGGCGTCAAAGTTCTTCCTGAGATTATGGTTCCACTGGTAGGCATTCGGTTCGAATTCATCGAACAGGATAAGATCATACGTGAAACAGCGGCTAAATTATTCGAAGAAAGAGGAGACAGCATCGAGTTCAAAGTGGGCACCATGATTGAAATACCCCGGGCGGCCTTAACTGCTGATCGCATTGCAGCCACAGCAGAGTTTTTCTCCTTTGGAACGAATGACCTGACTCAAATGACTTTTGGATATTCACGTGATGATATTGCATCTTTTTTGCCGATCTATCTGGAAAAGAAAATTTTGAAAGCTGATCCATTTCAGGTTCTCGATCAGATTGGAGTAGGACAACTGGTACAAATGGGGACAGAGAAAGGTCGTTCAGTACGTCCCAATTTGAAAGTAGGTATTTGCGGGGAACATGGAGGCGAGCCTTCTTCCGTAGAATTCTGCCACCGTACGGGATTGGATTATGTAAGCTGTTCACCATTCCGTGTTCCTATTGCACGACTGGCTGCCGCACAGGCTGCATTGAGAGACTAAATTATCGACGGAGTGAATAAACCCCGTCGATAAAAAACACTAAAAACAAGGGCTGGTTCAATTAGGAGCCGCCTTTTTAGTTTAAAACCTGTTTCGTCCTGAAATAGTGTTACACAAAAAAGAACGTTATTTCAGGACTAGACAAAGACTAAATAAAAGCAGGCTACTCTATTATTAGATAGCCTGTTTTCTTTTTCTGTCATGACAAAGTATTAATAGCATAAAACAAAAAACCTGGAACTATTTTTTCTTTTGACCTCTGGTTTTAGGTTTTTTATATTTAATGCGCATAGATTCTTTACGCCTGATTTTATTATTCACCTGTTGGTTCTTTTCACTTTTCTCGTGAAATGCTGCACCACCTTCTTCTTTTTTAGGAATAGAAACCAGGGTATTCTTCATTTTCACCTGTGGATATTCATCCATAGTCAGTTCTTTTGAAACGACTACTTCAGCAGGCAATGAAACAATAGGGATCTTTCTATTCATTAATGCTTCGATACTACCACGACTTTCAGTATCCGCCTTGGTAATAAATGTAATGGAAACTCCATTTTTATCAGCCCTTCCTGTACGTCCAATACGGTGCATATAATTCTCGGCAACCTCCGGCACATCAAAATTGACAACATGTGAAACGTCCGAGATATCCAACCCACGGGCCACAATATCGGTTGCAATCAGGATCGGAATCTGGTCTTCCTTAAAACTACGCAAGGTATCGAAACGGTTGTTCTGGGATTTATTAGAATGTATTAGTCCGATTTGATCCACAAACTTAGGGGCAAGTTCATCATATAAAGCATCAGCCAGCTTCTTGGTAGAAGTAAAAACCAATACTTTCGAAAATTCAGGATTATTCAATATCAGGTATTCCAAAAGATTCACCTTGGTATTGAAATTGGGTACTTTAAAACCTATCTGTTTGATATTTTCCAGGGGAGTTCCGGTAGGTGCAGCTTCTATTTCGAGAGGCTGAACAAAGAAATCATGAACCAAGTCTTTTAAATCTTCAGATATAGTAGCAGAAAACATCAGGTTCTGACGTCTGGTAGGCAACAAATCAATGATACGGATTAACTGGGGACGAAAACCGAGATTCAACATCTCATCAACTTCATCGATCACAAAATGTTTTATTGATTTTAATTTCAGGCTACCATTTAAGGCAAAATCCAACAAACGACCCGGAGTAGCAACCAAAACATCAACACCGGCAACAATTAAAGGCGTTTGACGAATCATATTCACCCCTCCATATACCCCGACAACCCGGACATGCATGTACTTGGTAAGTTGTTCCACTTGTTCCACCACTTGTACGACCAGTTCACGGGTAGGTACTATAACCAGAATTTGCGGGTTTTTCTCCTTGGTAAACTTCCAAAGCTTTAAACAGGGAAGCAGATAGGCAATTGTTTTTCCGGTTCCTGTTTGTGCGATTCCTACGATATCACGACCGGACATGATAGCCGGATAAGCTCTTTCCTGAATTGTGGTTGTTTGAGTTATCCCTAAGTCATTCAACGCATTTATTAAAGGAGTATTGATATTTAATTCTGTAAAATTCATCTAAGGGAGGTATAATTAAAATTCATAATGCATAATTCATAATGCATAATTCATAATGCATAATTTATTGTCTGCATGATGAATTTTATGCAAAGATAGTCTAAATGTATCAGAAGCAAAAATTTAAACTTTAAACGATTGATATTGAATTAATCTATTCAGGTATGAATTATTCAGGGTGCTAACCGGGACATGGTCCATTGTCCCTGTGCGAATGTATACAACAGCCGATCGTGCAAGCGGTTTGGGCGCCCCTGCCAGAACTCAAAAGAAACAGGCCGTACTATGTATCCACCCCAAAAAGGAGGTTTAGGAACATTCTCACCAAATTTTAGTTTATAATACTTAAATTGTTCATCCAGAAAATCCTTAGAGTGAATCACCTGGCTCTGTGGTGAAGCCCAGGCACCGATACGGCTTTCGAGAGGTCGGGATAAAAAATAGGCCGTTGATAAGGCTTCACTAATTTTTTCAACTGTCCCTTCAATGCGTACCTGCCTTTCCAACCGGGACCAGAAGAATAACAGGCAGACGCGGTTATTTCCGGCTATTTGCCTGGCTTTGTGTCCTTCATAGTTGGTGTAAAAGACAAGTCCTTCAGGCGAAATTTCTTTTAGTAAAACGATTCGGGAATGTGGTTGCAGGTTTTCATCGACTGTTGAAACCATCATGGCAGTAGGTTCTAAGATTTTACTTTCTATGGCTTCATTCAGCCATAGGCCAAATTGATCTAAGGGATCAGGAAGTGCAGAATGTTCATCCAGTGAGGCAAATAAATATTGTTTACGAATATCGTGTAGCATATTTGGAAATTGAAATTTAGTACTGTTCATATAAAATTAATAAACAACTAAAAATACATTTGGTTTAAAACAACCTACTAAATATTCAAAAACGATTGGCTATCAACTACTAATTATAACTATTATCAACAATAAGTTTCAACTTGTAATCAAAGTGAAATTCATTCCTTTTAAGCTATTTTTTTATGCCGTTATTGATATTATTTATAAAAGAAACAAGTACCTTTGCGGCACAAAACAAAGTAATAATTCTTAGTATGAAAGACTTGCTGCAAGCCCGCCACATAGGCATTTCAGAGATTGATGAAGCGTTTATGCTTCAAGAAATTGGAGTAAAAAACATTGAAGAGTTGATTGCCCAGACCATTCCCTCGTCCATTCTACTAGAGAAGCCGATTGAATTACCCGAAGCACTAACAGAGCGTCAATATGCAGAACATATTGCTGAGATAGCCTCAAAAAACAAACTGTTCACCTCTTATATCGGGCAAGGTTGGTACGATACTTGCACCCCGGCTGTCATACAGCGGAATGTATTCGAGAATGCATCCTGGTATACCTCTTACACTCCTTATCAGGCAGAAATTTCACAAGGCCGCCTGGAAGCTTTATTGAATTTCCAGACCGCTGTCTGTGATTTTACAGGAATGCCACTTGCGAACGCTTCCTTACTGGATGAAGCCACCGCCGGTGCAGAAGCAGCTACCATGATGTTCAATCTGCGCACCCGTGACCAGGTAAAAAACAATGCAAATATTCTTTTTGTGGATCAACATTGTTTTCCATCGATTCAAGCAGTTCTACACACCCGCGCTGAAGCACAGGGCATTCATATCGTAATAGGTGACTTTGCAGGTTGCCATTTCACGAATAAACATTTTGGAGCTATCATACAATACCCTAACGCAAACGGGAATGTTGAAGACTTTTCAGAATTTGTAACCGAAGCTCATGCAGCAGGGTGCAAAGTTGCCGTGGCAGCAGATATTTTAAGTCTTGCGTTGTTGACTCCTCCGGGAGAATGGGGTGCAGACATAGTATTTGGTTCCACACAACGCTGGGGAATTCCAATGGGATTTGGGGGACCATCAGCAGCCTATTTTGCCACCCGCGAAGAATTTAAACGCGACATGCCCGGGCGTATTATCGGGATCAGCAAAGACCTCAATGGCCGTACAGCATTACGCATGGCGCTGCAGACCCGTGAACAACATATCAAACGTGAGAAGGCAACATCAAACATCTGTACTGCTCAGGCATTACTGGCTTCAATGGCCGGATTCTATACAGTTTATCACGGAGCAGCAGGTATTAAGAATATAGCACTTCGCATTCATGCCTTTGCCACCTATATCAATGAGATTTTACCGGTTTACGGATACACCCAGGAAAACGAAAACTTCTTTGACACCTTGAAAATCAATTTACCGGAAGATGTCACTGTTGAGAATCTGAAAGCAATAGCCCTGGACTATGAAGTAAATTTTCATTACTTTAAAACCGGTGAAATCGGGATCAGTTTCGATGAGACGACCGATGTAAATGATGTAAATACATTAATCGAGATATTGGCTACGGCAGTGGATAATGCTTCCGTTTTTGTGGAAGAAGAAGATCTGGAAGGATTAAAATCGTTTGACGAAAGCCTTGAAAGGACCTCTGCTTACCTGACAAATGAAGTTTTCAGCCTGTACCACAGTGAAACGGAAATGATGCGTTATCTAAAGAAACTGGAACGTCGTGATATTTCGTTAACCCATTCGATGATCTCCTTGGGTTCGTGTACTATGAAGTTGAATGCAGCTTCAGAAATGCTACCCATGAGCCGTGCTGAATTTGGAGGAATGCATCCACTGGTACCGAATGACCAGACGGAAGGATATAATGTAATGATTGCTGAGTTGGAGAAATACCTGACTGGGATTACCGGTTTTTCAGCTTGCAGCCTTCAGCCTAATTCCGGAGCTGCAGGTGAATATACAGGTTTAATGACTCTACGTTCGTATTTCAAATCGAAAGGAGAAACTCAGCGTGATACAGTCCTGATTCCATCCTCTGCACACGGAACTAATCCTGCGTCAGCCCATCAGGCAGGATTTGAAATTGTAGTGGTGAATTGTGATAAAGGCGGAAATACCGACTTAGCCGACTGGAAAGAAAAAGCGGAAGCTCATAAAGACAGACTGGTAGGATGTATGATTACTTATCCATCCACTCATGGTATTTTCGAAGCACATATCAAAGAGATGTGCGACATCATCCACGAAAACGGAGGTCAGGTTTATATGGATGGTGCCAATATGAACGCACAGGTTGGATTAACCAACCCCGGAACGATCGGAGCGGATGTATGTCACCTGAACTTACATAAAACTTTTGCTATTCCTCATGGAGGCGGCGGACCAGGTGTTGGACCCATATGCGTAGCAGAACATTTGAAGTCATTCTTGCCCAGCATTACTTTCGGACAGAACACCGTTTCGGCAGCGCCTTATGGTAGTGCCAGTATTCTGGTCATTACTTACGGATACATCCGCATGATGGGAGTAGAGGGTTTAACCAGGGCTTCCAAAATTGCCATATTAAATGCCAATTACCTGGCAGCAAAGCTAAAAGACAGCTATGGCGTACTCTATACCGGTGAGAACGGACGTGTGGGACATGAACTGATTCTGGAAGCACGCAACTTTAAAGCGACTTCGGGAGTTACTGAAACCGATATCTCGAAACGATTGATGGATTATGGTTTCCATGCTCCTACCCTATCGTTTCCAGTACATGGGACATTGATGATTGAACCAACAGAAAGTGAATCATTGGCAGAGCTGAACAGGTTTTCCGAAGCCATGTTATTGATCTACGACGAAATAAAAGAAATAGAAAACGGCGCAGCAGATATTACTGACAATGTATTATTAAACGCACCACATCCAGAATACTCCATAGTTTCGGACGAATGGAATCATCCATACACCCGGGCAAAGGCTGCTTATCCGACTACCTGGGTAGCTGAAAATAAATTTTGGGTAAACGTAGCACGTATAGATAATGCCTATGGCGACAGGAACCTGGTATGTACGTGTAGTGCAAATTAATACAGCAATAATTTTAATTAATGTAAAAGACCGTCACTAAAGATATGGAACCCGCAACGTTGAAAAACAGTGCGGGTTTTTTATTGTATTAATGCCAACAGTTTTTACACTCATGTTCACGGATCAAATTATACGTAATCATAAGCTCACTGGTACCGTAAGAACTTTTCCTTATACCACCAAAATGATAATCATAGCTATAGGACAAATGGATAGCTTCGCTGATATCAAAGCCAAAGATCAAACCGGCTTCGCTCTGCGAGCGATAAAAGACCCCCAAATCAAATTTATCCGGGTTGTTGTTAAGACCTGATCGATCGGGCAATTTAAAATAACTGGTCAAATTGAATTCAGCCTGAAAAATATTTGCATATTGTATGCCACATATACCGAAACCTATATTGATCATATCGCTCGAAAACTCGCGATAGCGACCATATAGGAAGTTAGTATTGGACTGTTGATTATTCTCCGAAGTTAAAAGGGAAAAGATATTTTGACTTGCGGCGCCTAATTTGAACGATTTATTAGTTACTTCTACACCAACATCTGCATTAAAATTAGAGGTTTTCTTCAGTCGGTCAAATACAATCGGATCCTCAGTATCAGCAAGAGTCATTTTTGAAAGATCGTAGTTCAGATTCTGATAATTGAAGCCCAATCCCATATGTAATTGCCATTCCCGTTGAAAAGCAATGGCATATGCATAAGTCACACCAATATTGGTAGTAGAGGTATATCCAATCTGATCCTGGACAACAATAAGACCCAGTTGGGTATGCAGTCGTTCAAGATACGTTGTGCCGGAAGCAAACAAAGTGGAAGGTGCTCCTGGAAATCCAAACCATTGTTTACGGGCAGCCATACTAAAGACAGCCTGATATTTGTCATACACAGAGGCCGGATTTATATATTGCGGGTTAACCCAATAATTATTCAACCGGATGTCGGATTGAGCGACTACCAATAAACTTATCAGATTAACAATTAATATAGTAAACAGTTTTTTCATATTCGTTGATACAATTATCTTACGACCATTATGTATCCTTCTTTTGATTTTGTTTTACCTTCGGAAATATAATACAACACATAGAAATATGTATCTTGTGAAACGTAATTTCCATTGTATTTGCCATTCCAACCATCTATTCCTTCAAACAGCAGAATACCATTCCTGTTATAGATTTGCACATGGCTTCCTGTCATAAACACATCGTTATATCCATCTTCATTCGGAGTGAGTGTGTTTGGAATTTTGATAAATGATAGATCGGTAACAACAGTACTATCGCAACCGTTTATTGTTTTTAAAATGTCAGTATAAATACCTGCCTGATCATATACATGGCCATTAATGGAGTACGTATCCCCTGTAAAGAGATGAACGGTTTGAGAGACATTTGAAGCTGCAATCACCGACAGATGCAGGGTCACCAGCACGTCATTGCCAAACACATTGGACATTATTTTAGTATAACTCCCTGAATTATAATATGGTGTAGCATTCCAGACATAGGGTAATTCAGAGGCGCAAACAGAAGCGGTTGTAACGGCACTCGTTGATAAATTGACCTTTAAAATCAGTTTTGCAATACTATCGCAACCCATTGCATTGACATAATGGTAAGGTGAAGTGTAGGTTCCTGACTCAGTAAAGGCAATTTTATTCCAAACAAAAGGCAGTTCAGTTGAATTTATAGCCTCCCTGGTAATGGAACTTGAAGGTGAAACTACCGTTAAGAATAGAGTTGCAATACTGTCACATCCGGAAGGATTCGTAAACTGGGCAGTATACATACCTGATTTATAGTATAGAGTTTTGTTCCAATAATAAGGCAATTGGGAAGTACAAATAAAATCTGTTATGGTTGAAGTCAATGGTGATTTCACTGCTAATACTAAGGTAGCAATGCTGTCACACCCTTTTGCATTTGTTAAGTGAACTATATAAGTACCTAACGTATTAAATGCCTTTCCATTCCATATAAATGGCAAGGCATTTGGACAAGTTGTAATTTTCGTCTTAGAAACGGAAGATGCATTCACAGTCAATTCGAGAGTGGCGATACTGTCAAATCCGGCAACATTGATTAAGGTTTTAGATTTAATTCCGGCAGCATAAAAAGTCAAACCGTTCCATAGATAAGGAAGATCCTGTGAACAAATGGATTTTTTTGTAGTTGAAGCAGTCGGAGACTTTCTTTTTATTGTCAAATGAGCAGTACTGTCGCACCCGGCAGCATTGGTTAAATGGAATGAATAATCGCCTGCCAAGGAATAATATTTTCCGTTGAAAAAACACTTCTCATCCTCATCAATCTCAGCTTTTGTATAAGACGAAGTTGGATATTTGATTGTCAAGTTTAAAGTTACCAGACTATCGCAACCGGCTGCATTGATTAAATGAAGAATAAAAGTTCCGGTCACTGAATAAGCTTTCCCGTTAAACAGATAACTACCACCCTGACAAATGGATGCATTGGTAACTGAGGATGTCGGCCAATTTATTATTAATTTCAAGGTAGCGGTACTGTCACAGCCGGCTGCATTGATTAGATGAGCTGTGTAGGTTCCGGCAGTGGTATAAGTGGTGCCGTTGAATAAATACGAAGAACCCTGGCAGATAGCAGCATTCGATACTGAAGTAGTCAATTGTTTAATGGTCAAGTTCAGGGTAGCGGTACTATCACAACCGGCTGCATTGATTAAATGAGCGGTGTAGGTACCGGCAGTGGTATAAGTCGTACCGTTGAATAAGTAGGAAGAACCCTGGCAGATTGCAGCATTCGTCACTGAAGTAGTCAACTGTTTAATAGTAAAGTTTAGGGTAGCTGTACTGTCACATCCTGCGGCATTGATTAAATGAGCGGTTTAGGTTCCGGCAGTGGTATAAGTGGTACCATTGAATAAATACGAAGATCCCTGGCAAATTGCAGCATTGGTAGCCGATACGGTAGGTAGCTTAATGGATAAGTTCAGGGTAGCGGTACTGTCACATCCGGCGGCATTGATTAAATGAGCGGTGTAGGTACCGGCAGTGGTATAAGTCGTGCCGTTGAATACGTAGGAAGAACCCTGACAGATAGCAGCATTGGTAGTCGATACGGTAGGTAGCTTAATGGATAAGTTCAGGGTAGCAGTACTATCACATCCGGCGGCATTGACTAAATGAGCGGTGTAGGTACCGGCGGTAGCATAAGTCGTACCGTTGAATAGGTAGGAAGAACCCTGACAAATTGCAGCATTGGTAGTCGATACGGTAGGTAGCTTAATGGATAAGTTCAGGGTAGCGGTACTATCACATCCTGCTGCATTGATTAAATGAGCGGTGTAGGTTCCGGCAGTGCTATAAGTCGTGCCGTTGAATACGTAGGAAGAACCCTGACAGATAGCAGC